>Ga0209302_10000303_pt1 | contig 29967 bp, 18 predicted proteins | sample ArcOceMetagenome_2_FD_187445 | JGI IMG/M metagenome (GOLD analysis project Ga0209302, IMG submission 187445) | Marine eukaryotic phytoplankton communities from Arctic Ocean - Arctic Ocean ARC135M Metagenome (SPAdes) (version 2) | ecosystem: Environmental > Aquatic > Marine > Oceanic | place... | reverse complement strand
CCACCATCACCACCATCACCACCATCACCACCATCACCACCATCACCACCATCACCACCATCACCACCATCACCACCATCACCACCATCACCACCATCACCACCATCACCACCATCACCACCATCAGCATCAGCATCACCATCACCTTCATCATCCACTAATTCTCCATTTAATGAACCTAGCACCCCTGTGAAATTTCCATCAAGTATGACGTAACCAACAGCCATGTTCGTTAGTATTGTTTCATTGGCTCCTCCAAAATCTTTTGTCACTGTGTGCCTAGTATTAATTGTATGTTCTACTTTGATAAGTGTATGATGATTTTGTACTACTATCGTTCCTTGGTCTGGTATATGTACATAAACACCTTCGGTCGCCCCGAAACTTCTTAAATCTATATTAGCTACTCCATCCCCTAATTCCGTATCATTATTCTGTGCCAATATTACTCTCACGTTCGGCTTTGTTAGCGTTGATAACCCTAATGATGACGCGGGCATTGTCACGTTGACAATATCGGTTAATGTATCCTTATTCTTCTTAAAGAACTCGTGCATAAATATCTTACGATTAGGCTGTAGCTCATGTGGCAATCCTGTTGTTATCAAATCTCCTATATTATCTAACACATATGAGTTTTGACCAGCTGATAATGTGGGAACACCGGATATTATAGTAGCTTCATCATTACTAGATGGGACTTCTGTGTACGTAGTTACCGTTTTTCCACCGAAATTTATATTCTCACCGGGTGATTGTATTCCTAGTCCGTTGTTAGCACTAATCACAATATACTTAATTACATTAGTTCCTGTTCCGAATACCGTTGGAGAAATATGAATAACACTATCAGGAACAGTAACTTGTGTCAACATGTTACCAGCTTGACTACTAAACGCATAAGACATAATACTGGAAACCCCGTCGGGAATGGTATATTCGTCAGGTATAGGCTGTACTGATGTTGGGTTATAAAGTATAAGTGTTTCATTAGTTTCATCAAATAACATTTCTACACCGGATCCTGTGAACGCATTCTCTCCCACTATACTAACACTTGATGGCAAAGTAATTGAAGATAAACTTGTTGTATTATTGAACGCATCTGCTCCAATGGTGGCTAATTGAGAATTTGCTTCAAATGTTACCAAATTCAAACTTGTCGCATTCCAGAACACAGTACTTTCAATGATGGTTACACTTGGTGGAATAGTAACCGATTCCAAGTTTGACGCACCCCTGAATGCACCCATTCCAATGCTGGCAATTCCATTGCCAATGGTAACGGAGGTCACCGAGGTAGCGTTGTAAAACGCAAAGCTTCCAATGCTGGTTACATTATAGACTATTCCATTATCGGTAATGGTACCCGGTATAACGAGACTACCAGTAAAACTAGACGGTCCAGTTACGGTAGCATTATTATCTGTTGTAGTATAATCAATACCACCAACTGTGATAGCTAAAGCCATATTATAATATAATACAACATTAAATTAATTACAATTAAATTAATGTTATTATATTTAAGTTATTATATTTAAGTTATTATATTTAAGTTAGGTACTTGATTCAGAATCAATAAAGCAACCGGACACATCCATTATGACTAAATCACTTACATAAATACTTGTATAATTTTTTACAACCACTTATATCATTCTTTGCTAGTATATTATTTAATTCATTATACAGTTTTTTCTTCTCCTGTGTGGTGTATTTTCCACCACAAATCTTTGCCATTATATTATTTGGATGTAATGTCTCACATATCAAGTTGTTTATCATCATATTATCATGTTTCTCCATTAATACATTGTATAATGTTTCTCCATGATACTTTATTCTATACACAGCTTCACATTTGTCTACTAGATCTTCACTACGTACCATTTTTCCCTTGTAAAATACTTCATGGTCTCTACTTATTTCGGTTCTTCTTGAGGGAATGTTTGGACCTAGAGCATCCTTTTCAATTCTGATTATGTATTTAAATGTTGGACTTGTTTCTGTTATTGCTACTATTCTTTTTCCACGTATCTTATGGACATCCGGATTCAACTTTTCAATAGCTACCTCTCCCTTATTCGTCATCACAGGAGTTCCAGCAGGGAAACATATCGGTACTGCCGGACCACTAGAACCAGCACCATCACCACCAGAACCACTATCAGTAGTATCCGATACATTTTCCACACCACCACCACCTACCATGTAACGAGATTTACCAAATGAACTAGATTCACCTACATTCATCGTTTTTGTAATAGGTGTATTTGAATCTACATAATTCTCCCATATTCCATACATTGTCTCTGATTGTTTTTCTATTTTTAATTTACCAGCAGTTGTGCTAAATATTGCGAAATTATTAATATTCATATATACATACATAGCTACACCAGTAGGTAATCCTAATGTATCATGTGCTACTTCACTATTAGATGCTTTTTTTAGAATAACACTACTTGCTTGTATTGGTGAATCTGCCCCTAATAACTGCTCTTTTGGTATGGTTACCTTTCCAACAGTTGAGTCTAACCCTGAATTGTTTGCGAATAAATTATTTAGAAATGTTGTACGTTTTTGACTCTTTTCTATATCTGTACCTGTTGTCAAAAGCCCTGCTGAGGGGGGTTCTACACTTATTACAGTTGTTTCATCAACTATATCTGGTATTGTAACTGTTGGTACGCTATTAACTATTTCGGCTACTTTATCAGCTGGTAATGGGTCAGGCTCAGGGATAACTGGCAAAAATAGATTAACACCGGTTGCTCCAAAGAAGCTGACATTTGTAGCAGGTGATGCTACACCAGGAATTTGACCATCTGCTATAACAACAGAGGTCAAAGACGTACCGTTGAACGCATTATTTCCAATGGTGGTTAATTGAGAATTTGCTTCAAATGTTACCGAGGTCAAACTAGTCGCATGCCCGAACGCTTCATATCCAATGCTGGCTACACTTGCTGGAATGGTAATCGAGGTCAAACTTGACGCCCCATAGAACGCAGATCGTCCAATGCTGGTTAATTGCGAATTTTCTTCAAATGTTACCGAGGTCAAACTAGTCGCAACCAGGAACACTGCCTCTCCAATGCTGATTACACTTGCTGGAATGTTAATCGAGGTCAAACTTGACGCATCATAGAACGCATGGCTTCCAATGCTGGTTAATTGCGAATTTTCTTCAAATGTTATCGAGGTCAAACTAGTCACCTCATAGAACGCATTATATCCCATGCTGGTTACACCTTCTGGTATGATAATCGAGGTCAAACTAGTCGCATTCTGGAACGCAAAGTTTCCAATGCTGGTTAATTTGGAACCTTCAGCAAATGTTACCGAGGTCAAAGCTGTCGTACTATTGAACACATAATCTCCAATGCTGGTTAATTGAGAATTTGCTTCAAATGTTACCGAGGTCAAACTTGACGCCGAATAGAACGCATAATCTCCAATGGTGCTAACACTTGCTGGAATGTTAATGGAGGTCAAACTTGACGCCACATAGAACGCACCATCTCCAATGTAGGTAACACTTGCCGGAATGATAAACGAGGTCAATGACGTAGCATTGAACGCATTTCTTCCAATGCTGGTAAGTTGCGAATTTTCTTCAAATGTTACCGAGGTCAAACTAGTCACCTCATAGAACGCATTGTTTCCAATGCTGATTACACTAGCTGGAATGCTAATCGCGGTCAAACTTGACGCATTCTGGAACGCAGCATTTCCAATGCTGGTTAATTGAGAATTTGCTCCAAATGTTATCGAGGTCAAACTAGTCGCACCCATGAACACTACATCTCCAATGCTGATTACACCTTCTGGAATGGTAATGGAGGTCAAACTTGACGCACCATTGAACGCAACCGCTCCAATGCTGGTTACACCTTCTGGTATGATAATCGAGGTCAAACTTGACGCATTCTGGAACGCAGCATTTCCAATGCTGGTAACACCTTCTGGTATGCTAATCGCGGTCAAACTAGTCGCACCACTGAACGCAAAAAATCCAATGCTGGTAACACCCTGACCGATTATTACAGATGTAATATCGGCGACGGGTGCTTCACTACTATAAATGCTCGAAGTAAGCTCACCAACAATAACTATTTCTACTGTAGAACCGTCATTTAGAGTAAACGTGGTTGGGGTAGGTGGCAATAATAAATTAACACCGGTTGCTCCAAAGAAGTCAACATTGGTAGCAGGAGATGCTACACCAGGAATTTGACCATCTGCTATAAAAACGGTGGTCAAACTAGTCGCATTAGTGAACGCAGCAGATGTAATGCTGGTTACATTAAACCCGTTAACTGTAGCCGGTATAACAATACTACCACTGACATCAGACGGTCCAGTTACGATAGCAGTATTATTTGTTGTATCTGTAGTGTAATTAATACCATCAACTGTGATATCAGCTAAAGCCATATTATAATATAATACAACATTAAATTAATTACAATTAAATTAATGTTATTATATTAGCACCAGTAACAGTTATAACAATGTCGCCGTTACTACCTAGAGCACCCGATACAGTAACCGTACCACATAAGCAGATATATTACAAATTTTTTAATAGGTATTTTTCTCATTTTTTTCCCCTGGTGATGTAATTGTTTGTTCGATATCTTTTTTCTTCACAATTTCTCTCTTAACATTTTGACTTTGAAGTAGATTCACTAGTACATGATTTGATATAGCAATATTATTCATGTATGTCCTGTATTTGAAAACACATACGCTTGTATTTTCACTAAATTCAATACTATACCACCAATAAGCAGGAATGTACACGATTTGTCCGGCGTTTAAGGTAATGTCCAGTGTTTTCAGCTTGTCGTAGTCAGGTTTAAATTGACTTTGAACGTTCCAAGGATTTACTGGAGAGAGAAATTCGAAATTATCATAGTCATGAATCGTGTATAAATATTTACTGGATTTGGGAGGCAATAATTTAATACGAACACTCCCTTGTGTAACCAAATAAAAATTACGATAATTTAAATCATACTTTAATGGTGTCCTTGTATTTTTAGATGAAAACATCATATCGTAATAGCAGTTACTTACCGAAAATGGACGGAGAAAGTTATCATTTCCACGAAAGTTTTTAATCATACTTGTTTCTTCTAAAAACTCGGTATTATTTTCACTAATAAATCTCTCTTCACCGTCTTTTCTAAATATTTCCGTAGCAGCATTTAATGTAAGTGGTAAATATAATTCACTGTTACTGTCGTAATTTTTGACGTTTCTCACTTTGATATCAAATGCACCGTAATTTTTCACAATGTAATCAATATTACATTCTCGAATCAATTCATCTACATTGTAGTCAAATATGACCGGTTGTCTCAAATCACATATTTCTTCTAATTTGTCTTTTGACGGTTGGTCTATTTCATATACTTCTAAATCATCACTCACTTTCAAATGAAAGTTTATATGGATATATAAGAATAAAACAATACAGAATATCAATATCGTAAACAATGATTTCATACTATTTTATTTTTATACAATAAATTTACTATTTTTACTAATTACCAAGAGTCATCGTATTTACACCTTTGTTTTTTCCGTAATTTCTATTTTTACAATATCTTTTGTCTCTGGTTGATTTTTAGCTGTCGCTTCTGTTATTTTTTTTACTGATTCTTCAGCATCTTTTCTTGCCTGTTCTCTAATTTCAGTTGCTTTCTTAGCTTCAGCATCACTCTTAGCCTTGGCTTCAGCATCACTCTTAGCCTTGGCTTCAGCATCACTCTTAGCCTTGGCTAGAGCATCACTCTTAGCCTTGGCTTCAGCATCACTCTTAGCCTTGGCTTCAGCATCATTCTTAGCTCTGGCTTCAGCATCTCTCTTAGCTCTGGCTTCAGCATCTCTCTTAGCTCTGGCTTCAGCATCTCTCTTAGCTCTGGCTTCAGCATCTCTCTTAGCCTTGGCTTCAGCATCTCTCTTAGCTCTGGCTTCAGCATCACTCTTAGCCTTGGCTTCAGCATCTCTCTTAGCCTTGGCTTCAGCATCTCTCTTAGCCTTGGCTTCAGCATCACTCTTAGCCTTGGCTTCAGCATCACTCTTAGCCTTGGCTTCAGCATCACTCTTAGCCTTGGCTTCAGCATCTCTCTTAGCCTTGGCTTCAGCATCACTCTTAGCCTTGGCTTCAGCATCACTCTTAGCCTTGGCTTCAGCATCACTCTTAGCCTTGGCTTCAGCATCCTTTCTGTTTTTTTCATTTTCTTCAGATTCCATTGTAGTGATATTTAATTTTGTAATTAAATGATTTAAGGTTGTATTAAGTCCATTGATGAGTAATTGTTGAGATTGAACTGTAGTTTTTAAAGACTCGAGTTCATTCATTAATCGCTCATCGTTATCATAAAAAGCTTTTAAATCCAATTGTTGTTCAATATTATTCATTACATTGGAAGTTATTTCATTCAATTCTAATGACGATTGGTCTGGTGAAAAATCTGTTACATTTTGTGATTGATTTAATAATAATTCATTAATTTGTTCATCCATAGATGAAATTTTTATATGATGTTGTTGAAGCATCACTAAAGGATTTGGTGGTTGTTGTTGTTGTTGTTGCGGTTGTTGTTGTTGTTGTTGTTGTTGTTGTTGTTGTTGTTGTTGTTGTGATGGTTGTCGTGGTTGTTGTTGTCTAACTGGTGGTGGAGCATTACCACCAGCACGCCTTCTTCGTGCAGCAGCGATTGATGAACTAGAACTCATTTTAAATATAATTTATACTAAAAATGTGTATTCTTATCGCATTTCTCCTAAATTTCAAGATGGTATATTATTAGGAAAAATATATTTACCATTTTGTTATGTAATATTTTTTGTGTATTGTCATGAATAAAATATTTGAATACTATACAAGAGCAAAATATGACAAGCGGAAATGAAACGACACCACATGAAAAACAGGAAATTTGGCGTAGGAAGCAGGTTCAAATTTTATACGGTTCAGGAAGACCATTATTCAAGATTAGTGAAAAAAACCAATATAATCGAAAAAACTATGATTGCGTTCACTATTTCAACAAATATGGTTGTACAGATTTAGACAACAAAAATTTTGTTCCTGACAAAAAATGACAAATAGAAAATTTAAAAATATATAAATAATATATAACTGAATGAAAGGGCAAATGCGTCGTTCTACAAAAGCTCGTAAAAATAAACTTGCTAAAAAAAGTTACAAGTCTCGTAAAAGTTACAAGTCTCGTAAAATTCACAAGGGAAAAAAACATCTTAGAAAAAGTCGTAGAGGGAAAAAAGGTGGTGACAATTTTTTAGAACAAGCTCAAAAAAGTAAACCAAGTGATGAGCAACGTATACACGAGGCAAAGAAAGATATAGAAATTCAGCAAAAAATGATGACAAATATGGAGCAGGGAAAATACCTTAATCCTGAAACGGGTAATTTATTTGTATCTTCACATTCAAATAAAGGATTTATGGCAGATGAAAAGTATATACCTTATGATAAAATTACTAGAGAAAAGCCAATATATGTACAAAATAGACCTACTAAACCAAAGAGAGCATATAATCCAAATGAAAAATCACGTGAATTAGTAGAGGCTAATATGCAAAGAAGTATTACCAATGATATGGAGGAGGCTGGTGGAGAAATGGATTATGAAGACACATTATCATTTGGTGGAAAAAAAAAGCGAAAATATCGCAAAACCAAAAGGCATTAGCGTAATAACCGTGCCATTTTAAATCTTCAAAGGTATAAAGGTTTATTATGTAATTATGATACTACATAAAAATATGAATGAATTACCACAATATTCAAATTACTATTTGATAGATTGTAATAGGAGTCGAGATATAGAAAACAATATTGGTATTGTTGAAATGCTTGAATTTACCATGGACCATGTGAATATCATTGATAGAAATTACAAAAAACATCTTTTCAAAGTGACCGATATTGAATTTCAAGGTGAATCCGGATTGTTTGACGAAATTTCAGTAAGAAGTCTAAACAATTCATTTGAGCTAAATGAACTATTTCTTGAACATGTAGATTACATGACAGAATTACGTGGTCGAGTAAATGAATTTGCGAATGTATCTGAAAAAACAAACAAAATTCGCATGTATTTTCAAGAAATTGTTCCCATTGTACAACAAGACAAATACAATTTGAAAGAAGTATTGGAAATACTTTCACTATAGATCTCCCCCTATTTAGGTGATTCAAATGTGTAAAAAATGCGATTTCTAATAATTTTTAAATGTTAATATAAATCATATGGATAGACTTGAAAAAAACACCGGATTAAATGAAGATGGTTTTGTAAAAGCGGTATTTCCTTTTGACGAAGATCAAAAAGGTTTATTATTGAATATAATTCAATATTCTGTTTTAGCCATAATTCCTGTTGTGTTATTATTAAAATTAATCAAAAATTATGTTCCTGAAGCCGACGATGACAAGGGAAGTTTAGTAATTTTAGTAGAAGTGATTGGTCAAGTAGTTGCCATGTTTACTACCCTTTACTTTATTCACAAAATAATCGCTTATGTCCCTACCTACAGTGGATTCAAATATGGTGATGTCAATGTATTTAATATGATTCCTGCTATATTGTTTATTTCTGTTACCATGCAAACAAAATTGGGCGAAAAGGTTCAAATGTTGGTTGACCGTGTGTGGGATTTATATGAGGGACAAACATCATCTGGAGGACAAGCACCACAAAGACAAGGTGGACAACAAGGAGGTCAAGTTCGTGTAACACAACCAATATCTCAAGTTCATGGACAACAATATAGCACCACTCCCTCAATGGCGCCTGGAAATATGCCATCCATTAGTAACCCTCCTCCACAATTACAAGCTCAAATGACCAATACGAAGAGTCAATCAAATGAATATTCTATTCCACAATCACCAGATTTCAATAGTATGTATGGTGGTCCCGAAACACCTGGGGTAGGAGCATCTACGCCTGGTATGATGGAGTCTATGGAACCTATGGCTGCCAATGATAGTTTTGGTAGTCCATTTAGTTCATTCTAAACTAGTGACATAAATGCTTGAACAAATCATAAAATTATTCAATTCGTAAGATAAGTAACATTTCTTATATGACGAATTACATCACCATACCATACCATACAATATGAAATAAGTAGTTGAATTTTTGTTTTAAGAATTTAGCGTATACGTATAGGTGCTATAACACACAATTACTCCAAATATTTGTTTTTCATGTCATTGTCCAAATACACCGTTTTGCTTATAGAACGGATGATTTTATTGGTTTCTTTTTCTTCATTTTCTATATCAGTTATAGAATTACAAATCAAACTTGTAAATCTTGTTTGCATTTTATCATTTGTACTCCAGTCATCGTGAGTATCCTTCCATATATTTATCATAGTCCGTTGCTTAGCAGCTATTTTGCGGATACCTAAAAGTATTCGCATTAATTCATCGTCCTTTTCCCAGACATTGTCTTCTTTGACATACAATGTTTTCCTGGAAGCGTCTGTACAATGAATGGGTCTCTCCAATATATCTAATTGACTTAGTCCTTTGGTTATCATATTGGTAATGGTCTTGGTTAGCCCATTATCTATGGTTGAATTATACGTCTCTGGTGTAATGGGCAGTGTATCAATGAAATCGGTTAAATTCATGGCATTCTTACAATGGTCCTTCAAAAACATTTGAATATTGAATTGATTGTTGTTTGTTGTATTGTTACTATTTGTATTTGTATTTGTTATATGATAATTACTCCCCATAATGGGTAGATTCTCCATCATTTTTTCCATAACTTCTTGATTTTTCAAAATAACATTCTCCATTATATCTTGATTCTTCAAGAGCATTTTTATCAAGGTTTCCTTGTCTATTTCGAATCCATTTGGGTTATTTTGATTATTCTCATTTATAGTTAGATTTGTTGAATTTTGCTCTTGACTAATGGAGCACTGTCGTTGATGCTTATATAGACTTTGACGATGTTTGTAGACATTCCCACATTTACATTCATATTTGGCGAGATTGTGCGAGTTTTTGTCAGCATTTGTAAGTCCAGTGTAAGTATTTATATGTTTGCGTGTTAATATGTGTTTTTTATAGTCACTTGGTTTAATACATATATAGTCACAGTATTCGCAATGAAATTGTTTAGCGAGTTTATGCGAGTTTATGTCAGTCATTTGAAGTATATAGTAAGTCTATATAAGAAATCCCTAAATCATTTCACGAAAATATATATAAAATACTAATTTTTACAATAACAATTTAATAATTATTTTTTCGGGATTGTTACCATTATGGTCTAAATCGCTTTTTTCACCTTTTTTCCATACCTATTTCCAGAAATAGAAAATACACACAAAAAAAGCATGTTGAATTCTGAAAAGCCAAATGACTTTTGAAAAAAAAAGTTAGAAGTGATTTACCTACATTCATCCTTTGCACACCCGTTTTTTTGGGCTATTTTATTTCCCTACATATGTAGGTAGTTGCCTACATACCCCTACATGACGATTTCCTTTTTGACTATGTTTGAATTATCATGTAGGCAACGCTACCTACATGAAAATCATCTAAAAAGATGTCCCAAATTCCTGAAATCCATTTTTGTGAATGTACATTCGTGAGATTTGGAGGATAAATCAAGACTACTCTAAATATTGATTCTTCATGTCGCTATCCAAATACACCGTTTTGCTAATAGAACGTATAATTTTATTCGTTTCTTTCTCCTCATTTTCTATATCAGTTATAGAATTACAAATAAGGCTTGTAAATCTTGATTGCATCTTATCATTTATATCCCATCCATCGTTTACATCTTTCCATTTATTTATCAAGGTCCGTTGTTTGGAAGCTATTTGACGTATACCTAAAAGTATTCGCACCAGTTCATTGTCTTTTTCCCAGATGTTATCTTCTTTTACATACAATGTTTTCCTAGATGCGTCAGTACAGTGAATTGGTCTTTCTAAAATATCTAATTGACTTAGACCATTTGTTATCATGTTGGTAATTGTCTTGGTAAGTCCGTTATCTATAGTTGAATCATATGTTTCTGCTGTAATAGGTAATGTATCAATGAAATCGGTTAAATTCATTGCATTCTTACAACGGTCATTCAAAAACATTTGAATATTGAATTGATTATTGTTTGTTGTATTGGTGTTATTGGTTGTCGTATTATGTGAATTATTTCCTATATTAGGCATGATTTCTATCATTTTCTCCATAACTTCTTGATTCTTTAAAAGCATTTTTATCAATAATTCCTTGTCTATTTCGAATCCAGTTGTATTTTTTTCATTAGATTCGTGGTTTACTTCTTTCTTTGTTTCAATACCATTACATTTCTTTTTATGATACCATAAACTATTCCTAGCAGAATATTCTTTACCACATTCACATATAAATAGGAGTTGAGGACTTTTATATTCTATATTAGTCAATGACGTTCTATTTGAGTGTTTGCGTGTATTTAAATGTTTATTATAATCTTTGGTATTACTAGTATAATAGTCACATTGTATACAATTATATTTTAATAGGGATTTTTGGGACTTTTGGGAGATATTCATTCTATATATTTAGAACAGATAATATCCCTAAATACTTTCGCATAAAATATATATAAAATTCGAAGATTTTACAATAACAAATTAATAATTATTATTTTTGTATTCTTACCATTATGCTCTAAACCGCTTTTTTCACCTTTTTTCTATACCTATTTCCAGAAATAGAAAATACACACAAAAAAAGCATGTTGAATTCTGAAAAGCCAAATGACTTTTGAAAAAAAAAGTTAGAAGTGATTTACCTACATTCATCCTTTGCACACCCGTTTTTTTGGGCTATTTTATTTACCTACATATGTAGGTAGTTGCCTACATACCCCTACATACTGTCATTGTTTTTGACCATCAATATATAGCCATGTAGGCAATCTTACCTACATGAAAATCATCTAAAAAGATGTCCCAAATTCCTGGAATCCATTTTCGGAGGTGCACATTCGTGTGATTTCGTGGATAAATAAAGTAAAATTGATTTTGTTAAATGACAGTAAACAGAATTAACATAATTAACAAGATGACTATGTCTTATAAGATATTGATAACCGATAGAAACTATCAAGAATGGGATTTATATGACGCAATGTCCTTAACAGAAGTAGAAAAAATATCCATTGAACCATCAGTTGATAAGTTGTTTTCAGGGGATATATTTGAATATAATTTACCCGACCATACAATGTCTGCTGAAACGCCACGGATTAATCTGCTTCACTCTGTAGTACGTTCAATGACTACAATACCCGGAATATTGATATTAAAAGGTGGTAAGACGTATGGAAAACATAAGGACAAGTATTTATACAAGTGTATTCCAGATGATTCACGATTTCCTGTATTTACTATACCTTACGCAATGAAGGTAGGGTTCTCTAAAAATATTGATAATAAATATGTTACATTTTCATTCAATAATTGGACCAGTAAACACCCACAAGGCACCGTCGTAAGTGTGTTAGGTGACGTGGATATCTTGTCTAATTATTATGAATACCAACTATATTGTAAAAGCCTATATGCGTCTATTCAAACGTTTAATAAATCGACTGCTGATGCTCTCAAAAAAAAAACGGAACATAAATATATTACGAGCATGATTGAAAAATATTCATTGGTCGATAGAACCAACGAGAAAATATATAGTATTGATTCAAAAACCACTGCTGATTATGATGATGCTTTTAGTATAACGAATTTAACAAATGAATGTGGTAGTGGCAATACCAGTTATAAAATAAGCATCTACATCGCAAATGTTCCGATGTGGATGGAAGAATTGGGTTTATGGAATGCGTTCTCGGAGAGAATTTCCACAATTTATTTGCCTGATAGAAAAAGACCGATGCTACCGAATCCTCTGTCAAATTGTCTATGTAGTTTATGTGAAGATGTTGTTCGACTAGCATTTGCCTTAGATATTACCATTCTTAATAATGAGATTATTGGATATAAATTTGCGAACACTTATATTAAGGTTTATAAAAACCATATATATGACAGCAAGGAACTTCTTGCCGATACGAATCATCAGGAAATGGTTGCCGTTGTAAATGAATTATCCCAATCCTATAAATACACTAGTAAAATAAAGACGAGTGGCGATTTAGTGAGTTACCTAATGATTTTAATGAATTATTACACTGCTATTGAAATGGTAAAACACGAAAATGGTATTTATCGTTCTGTGAATTTCAATAAGAATGTAGAAAAACAACATGGATTACCAGATGATGTGAATAATTTCCTGAAAATATGGAACAGTTCTAGTGGTCAATACGATTTATACGATGAGAGGAAATCGCACGAAATGTTGGAACTAGATGCATATATTCACTGCACTTCGCCTATACGTCGTCTAGTTGATTTGTTGAATATAGCACGATTACAGAATAATCTACTGTTGGTTGATTACTCTGAACAGTTTCAAGCGTTTGAATCTCATTGGACAAATCGTTTGGAATATATAAATACTACCATGCGTGCTATTCGTAAAATTCAAAATGATTGTAGTCTCTTAGAAATGTGTACAAATAATCCAGAAATATGTGAACGAGAACATGAAGGTTATATATTTGATAAGTTGGAAAGAAGTGATGGACTGTTCCAATACATCGTGTACTTGCCTCAACTCAAAATTGTTTCTAGACTTACGTTGCGAAACGAACTAACAGATTACAGCAAATATAAATTTAAAATATTCATATTTCATGACGAATCCTCGCTTAAAAAGAAAATTCGTCTTCATTTTGTTGAGTAATTTCTAAATATTGTTGTGTTACATAGATGACAAGGAAAAAAGATAACATTCAACTCACTCCGGTGTGATTTTTTCCCTGGGTTATATTACATTTTTTGCCAAAAAAAATTGAAGTGTAATTTATGGTTAACAATAACAATAAAATATTAAAAGTAATTTTTAAAATTATGAGTGTGTTTCAAGAAAATGTTGGATGTGACATGTGCGAACCCTACGGCACTCCCGGACAAATGTACGCGTGCGACGTGAAAACATTTAGCGAAAATGCCGAAGATACTCTTCAAAATCAAAATCAAAATCAAGTTGAAGTTGTTGTAAATGACGACAAACCAAAGTTAAGTCCTGCTGAAAGGTTGTATGAAAGACATCTCATTAATGTAAAGAAGTATCAACACAAAAATCCTGAAAAGATGAAGTTGAAAGCAAAGCGATACATGGAGGAACTGAAGAAAGACAAGGAAAAGTATGATTTATTTTTGGAGAAGAGAAGGGACTATTACACCAATGTTGTAAAGCCGAAGAAGGAGAAGAAGATAGTAGCGGCTCACGAGGCACTCACTGTAGTATCCCGTGCCCAGGGTGTTCGGGCGGATATGTGGACGACGGAGACGACGGATACGAGATGACACAGTGCTTCCTCAATGGACTGAGCAAAGAGAGATTGATTGAACTAATATTGATGACCGAGGAACAAAGAGACCATGCGCTAGACAAGGGGGTGAATGCCATGCTGAAACTGACAGAGGCGGACCAGACAGAGATGATCCCGCAAACTAACCAACAAAAATAAAAATAAAAATAAAAATAAAAATAGCGGGAGTTTCCTGTATTTTTATTCTTCTCTAAGTTACATACAAACTTTTTACACATATAACGACTGATTTGTAGCTACAAATTTCAAGGTCAATTCGGGAATAGCAGTCAATTTATGTAATAGTTCAACATTCCCCATATATTCAGCCACACTTTTCAATTCATTCACCATGTTGTTTATTTTCAAGATTGCTTTAATAAATTCACCAGGGAATGTTTCATATTCGAATTCACATTTCTTCATAATATCTTTGCATGTTTTATCGTCTTCCGCCTCACACCAATTCAATATAGGATTTACAAATTCAAATAAATAGTCCAAATTATTTGCTTGACTTATTCCAGAACGAAGTTCTTCCTCCATATAATCGTCATATACAGATGATAGTGATTGCAGTGTTTCATTGAACTCTGTATTGGTGGTTAAATAAGATATATTATGTATTTTCTTATCTTCTTTTACCCTGATATTCGCAAAACAACTCAGTAGAGCAGCTATCTCATAGGAATTATATTTCTTCAAGTAATCTTCTTTGATGAGAAAGTCGGTAAAAGCCAAACAATGCGTTTCCTGAATGAAAGTAGCTAATCCTCCCTTTTCTTGAATGACAACCTTGTTACTAGTGCTAGTGGTGTCAATATCACAAGCTTCCATACTAATTTGTTCTTCCTTGACATAATCATATTGTTGAAGAAACTGGACAACTCTATCAAAACTATTGTGAAAATGACGTTTTAATGTCTCAATATACTCTTCATTTTCCCTAATTTCTACCTTCAACTTCAGTAATGATTTATATTGTTCCAATTGACTCTTGAATTGCTTATTACTTGATTCCATCTCACTCATCGAACGCTCAAGTTGTTTTCTTACTTTTTGTTTACATGATTTCACATCTTCTGTCATTTGAATATATTTTTCAAACACGTCCATATTTGTTATAACATAAGCATATGTTGGATTTGTTTCTTTATCGGTCATATCATTATTCAATTGACTAACTTGGTCAGTTACAGCTTGAATACTTCGATGAATCTCGCCACTAGACATACTTTTATCAGCAAATTCAAGAGTATTGTTGTTAAATTGTAGAAAGTTCAAAACCAAATTGTAGGAAATAGAGAATTTGGATTGAAGTGTCTGTGGATTACCATTCACCATTTGTTCATAATCGTGACCATATGGCAACGGGAACATATTGTTTAAATGAATGACGTGGCCAATTGTATCCAGTCCTCGTCTTCCAGCTCTACCAGCCATTTGTGTATATTCATGAGGATACAACATACGCATTGACGAACCATTGAACTTATCAAACCCGGTAAATATCACCGTTTTTGTAGGCATATTAATTCCAACAGCAAATGTTTCTGTAGCAAACAATAATTTAACATATCCCTTAGCAAATAATAATTCAATCATCTCACGAAAGATGGGCATAATACCGGAATGATGAATGGCGACGCCCTTTTCCAATAGTCGTGTAATCATTTCGAATTCAGGCATATTGAGATACTCTTTGAAATTCGGCAATTTACGCAATATCTGTTCACATTCTCGTCTAATAATGGATGGAATGTTTGCCTCATCGTCACTAAACAAACTCATATTAATCGTTTGGGCATATTTTTCTACCAACTTGCGTGAAAATACGAAACAAATTGCTGGCAACATTCCGTTTTCGTTTAGATATTTGGTTACTTCGTTCAATACATAGGAGGGTTTGATATGACAAGTGTTGTTACGACAGTAATCCAGCAATTTTCTGACCTTGTCGTAATTATCTCTATTGAAATTAGTGGCTTCATTCTTTAACGGAATTGGTTTATGAAGAAATTCATTGATATACTTGATAAATTCCTTGTCCTTAATATTTTTCATGATGCCTTGAGGAATCGTTGTATAGAAGTAATGATTTAATGGTACAACACGATGAGTTGTAGGTGCTAAATACACCTTTTTTTGATGTTCTTCGCTTGTTTTTACGTCCTCAATCCACTGTGCAAATATTTCGGATTTATCAATGGTAGCAGAAAGCATAATAAACTGAACATGACTAGGTAAGAACATGATTGTCTCTTCCCAAACCTTGCCTCTGTCTAGGTCATTGATATAATGGATTTCATCAAATACAACTGCAGCCAATTCGTTTTGAAAATCCATTTCAAACTGGAGTGGAACTGACTTTGTATCTACTTGATTATCTATTGTTTTTTGTAATAATGTATTGCGTAAAATTTCAGTCGTCATGATAAGAACATCAGCCTCGGGATTGAATTTAATATCACCGGTCAATATACCGAATGAAATATGGGGAAATTTTTTTGTGAATTCGTGGAATTTTTGATTAGATAATGCTTTGATAGGAGATGTATAAATTACTTTTTTTCCCTGTGCCACCAAATATTCGATAGCAAATTCAGCAGGAAGTGTCTTTCCACTGCCAGTATGAGCTGTCACTAAAATATGGTTTCCTTCAACAATGGCTTGTAGTGCGTATTTTTGAAAATCACTCAGAGGGAATGGGAATGTATCAAAATGTTCTTGAAACTTTTCATCCTGAGAAAACGCGTCTTTGCAAATAATGACCATCTTGTCTATTAACTTATTATTTATAGTATATTCCCCCTTTAATTCTATTCAATTTTTATTGATATTATATTATTTAACCATTGAAGATTAATTTTTATTGAAATGGGTTTAAAGATACGACCCCAATACATAGTATAATGAGTGATACGAATAATGGAACAATCTACCAAGGACGTGTTAAGTGGTTTAATAATAAGACAGGATATGGATTTGTTACTGTGATTGATGGACCCCAATCATGCGACAAGATTGGTACTGATATTTTTGCACATCACAGTGCTATTAATGTAGATGAGGAACAATACAAGTATTTGGTTCAAGGCGAGTATATTGAGTTTTCTATTTCAACCGTTGATTCTTCTGCTGATTACAAGTTTCAAGCAATTGGTATTAGAGGTGTAAAGGGCGGTATGCTACTTTGTGAAACACGTAATGAAGCACGTGCTAATATGCCTCAACGTCCTAGAACAAACCAAGGAAATGGTAGACCACAATCTAAGACAAGAGGTGCTGGACCAAGAACAGAACAAGACGGAGGTGAATGGACTATGTCAAATGATACACCAGCACTTCAACGCAATGAGAGTGTAGAACATACAGAATCTGCTTAATCGACGTATTATTTCCCAATAAAAATACCTAGTATGTTTTACATCTTTGAATATTTCTAACTTTGAATACTTATAGTATAACTTTAAACTGGTTTAAAGTTACTACAATGATGTAGTATAGTATGAGTATCAACATGATTAATAATGTAGGTAGCGATGTAGATCCAATTGATGGTCAATTCACCGATTTATTAGGCACTTTATCACAATTCAAAGTCCAAATTACAACATTTGCTACTCAATTGAAATCACTGGAAAAAACAGTAAGGAAGGAAATTAAACAACATAAACGAGCAGTTGTTAAGAAACAATCAAAGGCAAGTAAGAAGCCATCTGGATTTGCTGAAGCATCACCAGTTTCAAAGGATTTGTGCGATTTTTTAGGCAAGGAGCATGGTGCCACTGTGGCTAGAACCGAAGTGACTAAGTTTGTATGTAATTACATTCGCCAAAATGACTTGACCAACGAAGAGAATAAACGTGTTATTAAACCTGATATTAAATTGAAGAGCCTATTAGGTGTAGACGATGATACAATTGTTACTTACTTTAATATTCAACGTTTTATGAATAGACATTTTATTAAGAAGGGCATTACATCGTCAGTTGTGGAATCACAATCAACTTCTTAAATATATGATTTTGAACAATAGTTGTTAAAATTATATGTATTCTTTTGGTTGAAATACTTAAATATTGTTTCGTGATATAGTATATTACAACACAATGTCTTTATTGAGTTTTTACATTCTTCCTACGAATATTTGTATTTTTAGTAAAACAACATGTGGTTATTGTATGAAAGCAAAACAACTGTTAAATGAATATCATGGTATAGATTATCAATTGGTCGAATTAGATAAAATAAATTATGGTTTATCCCTAGCAATAGATTTGAAAACTGTTACTGGACAAACGTCTGTACCAAATATATTCATTTATGGAAAACATATAGGTGGATATAGTGAATTACTCACTTTACATAAAAATGGTGAATTACGAGTTATGCTTCAAAATGGCGGAAAATCAACGTTAACATATATATGCGAAACTTGTGGGAAAGGAACTATCAACAATCATTTTAGTTGTAATTGTTTTCAATTACCATTTGGTGATTGGGGAGAACCATTATAATTTAACAACAAAATTACACGATATAAAGATATTTTATTGTAATAATATAATTACAATGGAACCGATATCAAGAAATAAAAATGATTCGAATAATGTAAGAACACATACATACTGGCTTACGCCAAAAGAATATAGAAAAATGGCAAAAAAGTCAACCGAATATAAATATATAACCAATGACAACACTGTTACACGGACACATCTTTATTTTGAATAAATTTCGCAAAAATTGATTATAATAATATACATAATATTGTAGTATTATTATACAACATGAAAGAACTAGAATTTAATGAAACGAATATCGTGCTAGGTGAAAATGCTCAGGATAATTGGGATATTATTGATTTTAATTCCAATCATATATGGCTACATTTAGATTCATTTCCATCATGTCATGTTATTATTCAACACGAATCACCCGATAATGAAGTAATTATGTACGCTGCTGAATTATGTAAAAGCAAGACAAAATATAAAAATTTGAAAAATGTTAAGGTGTGCTACACAAAATGTAGTAATTTGGTAAAAGGTACTGATATTGGAAGTGTTATATATAAAAGTAAGAGACAAGTGAAACGAGTTATGGTATAAATTTCCAAATAAAATTGATATATTAAATCTATATAGATGTCTTGTAAAATAATAATTAGATAAACCAGATATCATAATGGATACTGATGTAGACAAATATCTTCAAACATTTCAGGAAAAACAAGAAATTCATGATTTTGTTACTTATGGTAAATATCCAGAGCGTTTGAAAAGAAATTATGTAAAACATGTACATCCCGAATTAGATGAGTACCACGTAAAAGAAATTCAACTACATGATTATCAATTATATACCGATACAAATAATATCTTACAATCGTTAAACAATATTGAATTAGAATTGAAAAGAGAAATACAAAGGGAAAATAAAAATGAATGCCCAATTTGTATGGAAGAAATCAAAGAGAAAAACTATGTGATACCATCATGTGGGCATTGTCTTTGTATACCATGCTTTGTAATAAATATGAAAGTTAATCAACAAACCGGAACTAAGTGTGGCTTATGTCGCCAAAATATGATATAATACTATCGAACAATTTTACAATAAATTATTTTACAATAAATAATATAAATAGTTAAAGTATAATGACTCAACCTAGTCATAGTAGTTTAAAACATCCAAAACTTCAATTGGATGTTTTTTACCACAATGTTTTACTTATCAGTGACACTTTACCTGATTGTGAATTAGTATATGATTCAGTAGATATACACAATACATTCCCTATTATGTATTCAAACTTATCTAGAGGAGATGAAATTGCTACATTAATTTCTCAATTAAAAAACGTTCAAAGTTGTAATTTAGGAATATATTTACATGAATTAGATTCGCGATATTATTTATTTGGAACAGATACATTTTTTACGTATGATGATAATGGTGGTATTAATGGAGAATTAACAGAAAGTATGAATTGGTTATCAACCATAATGACCGATTATAATATTAATGAATTACAATTATTAAATGTTCAAAAAAGTGTAGGGGAAATGTGGTCTGAGTATTTTATTGCGAGTATTCAATCAAATAACGGAATTAGGATTAGGATTGGTTTTTTGAAAATACATGACAATAAACGATATGTTTCTTACTTTCAAGATGATTCTGAATATACTGGTGAAATGATAAGTATTGAAACGATATACAATTATGATTTAACCGGACTCCATAAATATAATGTCAATGATATTGATATTGATTATGATAATTATACAAACATATTATTCATAAACACACATTTAGAAAAGCCATCTTCTGAGTTCAGTCATTTTTTAAATACCGCCACTTATCCACTCGTATACAATTATTCGATAGACCGCGATTCTATTATAAATTTTATTAATAAATTTAAAAATATTAAACGAATAGCGTTTGCTTTTCATGGTGCATCAACACCTGGGCTATCGGCTAATACTTCATTTATCAATACAGAAAAATATTATACAGATGAAGATATAAGTGATAACCAAACAGTTTTTTCAGAAAATGTATTATTTGTTAAAAATTTAACTCAACAGTTTTCCTTAACAAATATTGATTTTTTGGCATGTAATATTCTAACCAATAATGATTGGAAGAAATATTTTGCTTTATTACAAAATGATAGTAATGTGATCGTTGGTGCATCTGATGATGATACTGGAAATATCAAATATGGTGGTGATTGGGTGTTAGAAAACACCATGGAAAATATAAAAACAATTTATTTTAACGATAGTATTAGCACATACGCTGACCTATTACTTTCTATCACAGTTGGTGGTATTGATTATACTACAACAGATAATAATGCTGAAGTAAGTGGACCGATTACTGTCACGGGTAGTATTGTTATACCGGCTACCATTACCGATAATGGAATAGTCTATAATGTAACCAGCATTGGAGAGGCTGCGTTCAGGCTTGCGACAAGTTTGACCTCGATTACCATTCCAGCAAGTGTAACCAGCATTGAAAATAGTGCGTTCTATGGGGCGTCAAGTTTGACCTCCATTAACATTCCAGCAAATGTCAGCAGTATTGGAACATATGCGTTCTACCAGGGGACAGGTTTGACCTCGGTAACATTTGAAGCAAATTCTCAATTAACCACCATTGGATTAAATGCGTTCCATACTGCGACAAGTTTGACCTCCATTATCATTCCAGCAACTGTCAGCAGTATTGGAACATATGCATTTCATAATACGACAAGTTTGACCGCGGTAACATTTGAAGGCTCACAACTTACCATTATTGAACCAGCGACATTTCGACAATCAGGAATAACCTCCATTAGCATTCCAGAAGGTGTAACCTCCATTGGAGACCTGGCGTTCTATAATGCGACAGCTTTGACCTCCGTTACCATTCCTGCTAGTGTTACCACCATTGTACTACGGGCGTTCTATGGTAATGGTTTTACTGATGTAGTGTATAATGAAACTAATACAATGTTGGTATATTATCCTAGATCACTGACAGCAACAGCATTTAACATTCCAGCAAGTGTCATCACCATTGCACCATATTCTTTCTACTATCAGTCATATTTAACACGAATTACCATTCCAGAAAATGTCACCACCATTGAACCATATGCGTTCTATAATACGACAAGCACGACATCTCTAACCTTTGCACCCAATTCAAACTTAACCAGCATTGAAAATTATGCGTTCGGGGCCGTTAAGTATCAGAACGCGTTAACGCAACCCATAATATTTCCAGCGAGTTTAATCAGTATTGGAGAGAATGCATTCCGCGGTAACACGAAAATAAGTGGAATTACATTTGAAACAGGTTCCCAATTAACTAGTATTGGAAACTATGCATTTATCTCATTACGGGAAGGCGGTGAATATCAAGTTATCATTCCAGCGAGTGTAACCAGTATTGGGGAATATGCATTTTCTGATACTGGTCAATTAGATTGTAGGTTGGAATCTGGTTCACAACTAACAACTATTGGTAAATATGCATTTTATAAGAATAGTACAAGAGGTTTACAAATTCCAATAGGTGTGACCAGAATTGAAGAAAATACATTCCAGAGATGTGGTTTCTTGCGTTACCCATCTTTTGCAGCGAATAGTCAGGTTACTTATATTGGAAATTATGCATACAAGGAGGCTGCCATAAGAAGTATCACCTTTCCGGCAAGTGTAACTGCATTTGGTCAATATGTGATATGGAAGTGTCAGTTTCTCACAAGCTTAAATTTTGAGATGACTAATTCTCAACTTACCGTTATTGGAACAGATGCTTTCCGACAGGAAAACAACCATTCACAAGTAACTAAAATAATTATTCCACCAGCTGTAACCTATATTTATGATACTGCGTTCTATAATCAATTTAAGGTAACATCTTATACTCTTCCAGAGGGTCTAAAAAGAATTTATAATAATGCCTTTGGGCTGAACCAGGCATTGGTTTACATCGCGATACCATCCACTGTAACTTATGTTCATAGCAGAGGATTCAGTGGTTCAGAGAGATTAAGGACGGTTGCTCTAGAGGATGGACAACTGGGGTATTCTTCTCCGGCCTCCTGGGTTAATTTCGGTGGAAGATCGGTAAATATAGTTTTGCCAAATACAGTTACATATCATACAAATAATGGTATAAAAACCGCTACATTTGATGGATATGGAGAATTAACTGATGCAACGACTGATTTAAGCGGAGCAAGTATTGCAGTTGTTACTCGTTACACAAGCATAGGAAGTGGTGCTTTCCAAGATGCGACAACTATGACCTTGATTAATATTCAGCCTTCTATAAACGCCATTGGAACAGATGCTTTCCTAAACTCAGGCTTGACAACGGTCTACATAGATGACGGACAACTTGGAATAACTTCTCCGAGTTCCAATGTTTCGTTCTTTGGAGCAACTGTAACTACAATACCCGAGCCGGAGCCGGAACCTCAGCCTGAACCTGAACCCGAGCCGGAGCCGGAGCCAGAACCTGAACCAGAGCCGGAGCCGGAGCCAGAACCTGAGCCTGAACCTGAGCCTGAACCCCAAGCTCCAACAGATATAAGTTTGAGCAATGCCAGTATTGATGAAAACACCGATATTGGTTACACTATAGGAACATTTACAACGAGTAGTGATGATAATGATACAGGTATTTTTAGCTATACAGTAACTACTGGTAGTGATAAAGTAACAATAGATGGTACCACTTTAAAAAATGCTATTGTTTTGAATCATGAAGTTACGTCGTCTTTTGAAATTTTGGTAAGAAGTACCAATAATAGTGGATTATTTATAGAGAAACTCTTTACAATTTCCGTTAATGATATTAATGAAGCACCTACTAATTTAACACTTTCTCAAAATACAGTTGATGAGACTGCTAATATTGGAACAGTGATAGGTATGTTTAGCACAAGTGATCCCGATGACGCAAATACATTTACATACACATTTACTCATGATACCCCTAGTGAATCGACTAATAAATTTGAAATAGATGGTGATAAATTACAAACCAAGGCATTATTGGATTATGAGACAAAGGCAAGTTACACAATCTCGGTTAACTCAAATGATGGAGTTAATGATATAATTCGTCCTTTTACTATTACTCTTAATGATATTTATGAGCCTGAGCCTCAACCCGAGCCCGAGCCAGAGCCAGAGCCAGAACCTGAGCCGGAACCAGAACCTGAGCCAGAACCTGAGCCGGAACCTGAGCCGGAACCTGAACCCGAGCCGGAGCCAGAGCCAGAACCTGAGCCAGAACCTGAACCTGAGCCTGAGCCAGAACCTGAACCTGAACCAGAGCCTGAACCCGAGCCTGAGCCGGAACCTGAGCCGGAACCTGAACCCGAGCCGGAGCCTGAGCCTGAGCCTGAGCCTGAACCCGAGCCTGAGCCTGAGCCTGAGCCTGAGCCTGAACCCGAGCCTGAGCCTGAGCCAGAGCCTGAGCCAGAGCCAGAACCTGAGCCTGAGCCTGAGCCAGAGCCAGAACCTGAACCTGAGCCTGAGCCAGAACCTGAGCCAGAGCCGGAGCCAGAGCCCGAGCCCGAGCCCGAGCCAGAGCCCGAGCCTGAGCCAGAACCCGAGCCTGAGCCAGAGCCCGAGCCTGAGCCAGAACCTGAACCTGAACCAGAGCCTGAACCCGAGCCTGAGCCAGAACCTGAGCCTGAGCCTGAGCCCGAGCCTGAGCCAGAACCTGAGCCTGAACCAGAACCTGAGCCAGAACCTGAACCTGAGCCAGAGCCTGAGCCTGAGCCTGAGCCCGAGCCTGAGCCAGAACCTGAGCCTGAACCAGAACCTGAGCCAGAACCTGAACCTGAGCCAGAGCCTGAGCCAGAACCTGAGCCTGAGCCAGAACCTGAGCCTGAGCCTGAGCCAGAACCCCAAGCTCCAACAGATATAAGTTTGAGCAATGCCAGTATTGATGAAAACACCGATATTGGTTACACTATAGGAACATTTACAACGAGTAGTGATGATAATGATACAGGTATTTTTAGCTATACAGTAACTACTGGTAGTGATAAAGTAACAATAGATGGTACCACTTTAAAAAATGCTATTGTTTTGAATCACGAAGTTACGTCGTCTTTTGAAATTTTGGTAAGAAGTACCAATAATAGTGGATTATTTATAGAGAAATCCTTTACAATTTCCGTTAATGATATTAATGAAGCACCTACTAATTTAACACTTTCTCAAAATACAGTTGATGAGACTGCTAATATTGGAACAGAGATAGGTACGTTTAGTACAAGTGATCCCGATAACGCAAATACATTTACATACACATTTACTCAGGATACTGATACATTTGAAATAGTAGGTGATAAATTAACAACCAAGGCATCATTGGACCATGAGACAAAGGAAAGGTACACAATCTCGGTTAACTCAAATGATGGACTTAATGATATAATTCGTGATTTTATTATTGAGGTTGATTATGTTTATGAGCCAGAGCCTCAACCCGAGCCGGAGCCTGAGCCGGAGCCAGAACCTGAGCCAGAGCCTGAGCCAGAGCCTGAGCCAGAACCTGAGCCTGAGCCAGAACCTGAGCCAGAGCCTGAGCCAGAGCCTGAGCCAGAACCTGAGCCCGAGCCAGAACCTGAGCCTGAGCCAGAACCTGAGCCAGAACCTGAGCCAGAACCTGAGCCAGAACCTGAGCCCGAGCCGGAGCCTGAGCCTGAGCCTGAGCCAGAACCTGAGCCAGAACCTGAGCCTGAGCCAGAGCCTGAGCCTGAGCCTGAACCCGAACCAGAACCCGAGCCTGAACCCGAGCCAGAGCCTGAGCCGGAGCCAGAACCTGAGCCAGAGCCGGAGCCAGAGCCTGAGCCAGAACCTGAGCCGGAGCCAGAGCCCGAGCCTGAGCCTGAGCCTGAGCCTGAGCCTGAGCCTGAACCCGAGCCAGAACCTGAGCCAGAGCCAGAACCCGAGCCTGAGCCGGAGCCCGAGCCTCAATCACCAACAGATATAAGTTTGAGCAATGCCAGTATTGATGAAAACACCGATATTGGTTACACTATAGGAACATTTACAACGAGTAGTGATGATAATGATACAGGTATTTTTACCTATACAGTAACTACTGGTAGTGATAAAGTAAGAATAGAAGATAACAGTTTAAAAAATACTATTGTTTTGGATCATGAAGTTACATCATCTTTTGAAATTTTGGTAAGAAGTACCAATGATAGTGGATTATTTATAGAGAAATCCTTTACAATTTCCGTTAATGATATCAACGAAGCTCCTACTAATTTAACACTTTCTCAAAATACAGTTGATGAGAATGTTGTAATTGGAACAGTGATAGGTACGTTTAGTACAAGTGATCCCGATAACGCAAATACATTTACATACACATTTACTCAGGATACTGATACATTTGAAATAGTAGGTGATAAATTAACAACCAAGGCATCATTGGATTATGAGACAAAGGAAAGTTACACAATCTCGGTTAACTCAAATGATGGACTTAATGATATAATTCGTGATTTTACTATTGCTGTTAATGATATTTATGAGCCAGAGCCTCAACCCGAGCCGGAGCCTGAGCCGGAGCCGGAGCCGGAGCCTGAGCCGGAGCCTGAGCCGGAGCCGGAGCCTGAGCCAGAGCCTGAGCCTGAGCCAGAGCCTGAGCCAGAGCCTGAGCCTGAGCCAGAACCGGAGCCAGAACCTGAGCCTGAACCTGAGCCTGAGCCAGAACCGGAGCCTCCTACTGAACCTGAGCCTCAACCTGAGCCAGAGCCTGAACCAGAACCTGAACCTGAACCTGAACCTGAACCGGAGCCAGAACCTGAGCCTGAGCCAGAACCTGAGCCAGAACCTGAGCCAGAGCCAGAACCTGAGCCTGAACCTGAGCCAGAACCTGAGCCTGAACCCGATCCCAATTACCAACCGATTGACTTTAACATTTCAAATACAGATATAGGTGAATTGGGCGAAATAGGAACTGTTATAGGTGAATTGACCGAAATAGGAACTGTTATAGGCACATTAACCGTAACAGCTGACCCTGATGATTCTGAATTAACACCAGCAGTATACGGTGACATAATATTGGATCCTGAAGACACTCATAGAATATTCGGTTATTCTAATCCGGGTTATTTGGATTCTCGATTGTCCGACGAGAGTTTTGGAAATTTTTGGTATGCAGGTAAAAGTTTAAACAGTAATAATGGTAAAGATGGTTATATGGACTTAATACAGGATGTTAATAATCCGTATATAGAAATGTTCTTTGATACAGAGACATTAGTAAATGCTATAGTTAGTAAAGGTCGCGTATCTATCTCTCAATACACACAAGCATACAGGGTAAGAGCATACGTAAACGATACGTGGGAGCTTGTAACACCTCATACAGACAATGATGAAGGCGATTACAATTTTACAGGAAACTATAATACTGACATACAAGTCATAAGCAAATTTTTAAATCCTGTTTCTACTACTAGAATTCGTATATATCCTACATTAGAAGGTGATAATTCTTCTGATAATGTTTCTGGTGGTCGTTTTGGTGTTCAAGCATATACAACTACAACATATGCTACGTATGATCAAACGAAGTATACTTACACTATAACTGGTGAGGATGCTTCTTCATTTACAATTGACGGCCGTGATTTGAAATTAAATACTACTCTTAATTATGAACTATATCAAGGAGGAAAACAAACTTATAACATTGATATTACAGTTAGTGAAGAAGGAGCAATTGATAGTCCATTAACTAAGAATTTAACTATAAATGTAACAGATGAAGTAGACATAGACAATTACCAACCGATTGACTTTAACATTTCAAATACAGATATAAGTGAACTGTCAGAAATAGGAACTATTATAGGCACCTTATCCGTAACAGATGACCCCGATTCAATATTATCTCCAGCATCAATTAGTGAAGTAATATTGGATCCTGAAGACACTCATAGAATATTAAGTTATTCTAATCCGAGGTATGTGAATTCTCGATTGGCTGATGAGGGTTTTGGAGATTTTTGGTATGCAGGTAAAAGTTTAAACAGTAATAATGGTAAAGATGGTTATATGGACTTAATAAATGATGTTAATAATCCGTATATAGAAATGTTCTTTGATACAGAGACATTAGTAAATGCTATAGTTAGTAACGGTCGCGTATCTATCTCTCAATACACACAAGCATACAGGGTAAGAGCATATGTAAACGATACGTGGGAACTTGTAACACCTCATGCAGACAATGATGAAGGCGATTACAATTTTACAGGAAACTATAATACTTCCACACCAGTCACAAGCAAATTTTTAAATCCTATTTCTACTACTAGAATTCGTATATATCCTACATTACAAGGTGGTAGTGCTGCTGGTGGACGTTTTGGTGTTCAAAAACTTGTAATAACCCCTACTACATTTGATCAAACGAAGTATACTTACACTATAACTGGTGATGATGCTTCTTCGTTTACAATTGATGGTCAGGATTTGAAATTAAATACTACCCTTAATTACGAAGGAGAAAAACAAAGTTATACTATTGATGTCACTGTTGACCAAGAAGGAGCTCTTGACACTATATACAGTAAGACTAAAACGGTCATCGTAAACGTTATCGATGAAGTAGAAGTAGACGTAGAGCCTGAGCCTCAACCTGAGCCAGAGCCAGAGCCAGAGCCTGAGCCAGAGCCAGAGCCTGAGCCTGAACCCGAGCCTGAACCTGAACGTAGTATAACATATACAAAATCAAACGTAAGCTTAACTCAAACAACTATAGGTCAAGTATTTGCTGTAGATAAAACAAATCAAACAACAACTTACAGTATATCTATTGGTGGAAATGAATTATTGACAGCCCAAGATGATGTAGAGGTGACGATATTAAATGAAAATATTATCAATACTCAAAAAGAAGAGGTGATATCTGTAACAAATGGATTAGAGTTGTCTCCTGGAGAATATATGTATAGTGGTAAGTTTACGAACGGTTCTACGAATTTAGATATAACTGCTCCATTTACAATAGATTATATAGTATTACCTGAACCTGAATTTATAAATAATGATTCGATCGAATTAGTAGAAAATATATTAAGTAATGAAATAGACTTAGAACCCTTATTAAATGATACTTACAGTAATTTAAATATAAATTCTACTGTAGTAGAATTAAGTAATGCAAATGAATCTGGCATATTAACCCCCTTGTTCATTAACAAAAATAACACAACGATATTATTGAATAGTGAATATTTTGAAAATAAACCATACATTGATGGTAATGTGAGTGTCGAATTATCGTTTACATTTGTAGCTGGTCCACAAAATAAGACATTAGTATTAACACGAAGTGTAATAATATCTAGAGTTTATATGACACCTATTGTAACATTGCCATTATTTACATTAACAAGTAGCACTGGAACAATATATATAGATATAGAATCACGGGATACCTTATTAGAAAATATCGTATGTCTGGTAACCGATAGCAATAATGAATTAACGAATAGTATAACAATTAGTAAATTAACTTACACCCCAGGAATAACAACAGTATCGGTAGAATTTGATTTGACTTCGTTAGCCGAGTACCGACCTACATATGGATTAACAATAGTTCTAGCAGACCCTGTAAATACTTGGTCAAGTACATATTCTCGAACATTAGTTCTAGATATGCCATATATCAAACAAGCGTTGAGTTCAGGAACAACGTATACTTTAGGATATAATAATATCTACCCCGATGATGTAGTAATAAGAAGTATCTTCAATCCAAGTCTAAGTATATCAAGTTTAGAGATATTGAATTTGTCTTCGTCGGATGTGGTATCGATGAGTTATTTTACGCAATCGGTGTTTGGTCTGCGTAGTGATGAGTTTCAAGTGGAGTTGCACGTGTTTGAGTCCGGAGG
>Ga0209302_10000302_pt1 | contig 29995 bp, 27 predicted proteins | sample ArcOceMetagenome_2_FD_187445 | JGI IMG/M metagenome (GOLD analysis project Ga0209302, IMG submission 187445) | Marine eukaryotic phytoplankton communities from Arctic Ocean - Arctic Ocean ARC135M Metagenome (SPAdes) (version 2) | ecosystem: Environmental > Aquatic > Marine > Oceanic | place... | reverse complement strand
AAATCAATATCGAAAATGTCTTTAAACCTGCCAAGTGGACTAGCGGAAATACATTATCATTCTTAGACACTTCTACACTGTTTGCATATGACTCTGCACCGCTTAAATTTGATCTACAAGATATAGTATATTCTTTTGCACTATGTGACTAATAAAAACTAAAAATGGCAACATATAATTTAAAGTACAATAAAGACGATTCAGTTATCAGGCACATTATAATTGGCCTGCTAGCTGATTTAAATAGTAAGCTTAGTTTTTGGAGACAAGTCTCTAATGACGAACGTGCTATTATAGACGTGCCATTTTTCTATGCAGTTGCAGGAGATGAAAACTTTGTCAAAGATAACTTTTTATTTTCAAATGTAAACGGAGAAGGATGTGATCCTGACGGAGCATTCGCTAATGGTAATTATGATAAAGTACCAAGGGGTATTGTCAACTTAACTTCATTTTCAGTTGATCCTGGAAAACTAGTCAATAAGAGAAATCTAGGTAATTATACCATGATGAACAATGAAGGTTTAATGGAAGGTTATGTTGCAGAATTTGAAATGATACCATGTGTCATCGGTGTAGATATAGAAGTTTTATTATCTAGTCAATTAGACATGTTTAAAGTTACAGAATCTATTATCAAGAACATGTACAAGGCAAACTTCTTTCATGTCGATGCAGGTCATATGGAAGATGGAATGTACAGAATAAGTTCTGAGTATATGATGCCAGATGATTATTCACAAGAACGTCCAATAGAATATGGATTTGATGATAAAGAAAATCATAAAATTACATTTAGCTTAGAGATTAATACATTTATACCTTCATTTGATTTCGAAGATGATATTTACACTAAATATACTAGATCGGTTTATTCTGGTGGAATATCCGGTAATTATGGAGATCCTAATTTGGTTACTTTAAATCCATCTGAAATATATGATGGGGATATACCTAGCCCACTAACATATTGTGATCGTGACGGTAATATTTGGACATGGAACGCAGCTTCACAATCGTGGATAAAAACAGGGTTTGACGCAGCATGTGATATAAATGGATTAGGAAAACTTTTAAATACCAATTCTCAATTATTGAGAACTTCTAAGAGAAGAAAGAACTCTAATAGAATATTTAAATTTACTCAAACAAGTGATCAGCCTACAGGAACACCAGATAAGGATAAACCGCTATTCGGTGATGTAAATGACATATCATCTACTGATCTCCCATTCAATGAATAAACGAAAGATATATATAAAAAATTAAAAAACACAAATGGCAAAATTAAACAAAGGAATTATTTCACCCGTTATCGAGTCTGGTAATGGATTTGTATTTCATGCAAGTGGACAAAATTTCAGAATGACAGGAAGTCATATAGAAATAATCTCTGATATTTCAGAAGATTTTAAATCATTGGTTAATGCAAACGAAACGTTTAATATCACTAACGAAGGTGTTTCATTTTATTATGATTATAACAATAAGAAATCTATTTCTAAGGTTAATGAATCTGCAATAACGAACTTTGAAACATTAGTTGATTTAAACAAAAAGATTGAATTCTTAAACGAAAATATTAAATCATATACGGTTGCAGGTAAAACTAGCGCAGTGAATGAAGTAGAAAAAGAACTAGCAGTTTTAGAATCTACCAAATTAAATTTACTTACAAAATCAATAGTTGTTGCACTATCATATAATGTATCTGAGAACAAATACTATGCGGGTAATATTGAATTAGCATTTTCACCATCAATAGCATTATCAGAATCTATGTTAGCTGCAGCTTATATTAGATATGAAGATAAAGGAATGATTAATTTATTTGAATTTGCTTCTAAAAACTTTAAACACTACAATGCTTTAGAATTTATTTCAGAATCTAAAGACGGAGATGTTACTGTATTGGCAATGAGAGCTGATAACAATATGTTTGTTTATAGAATTAACGAAGCTACTAAAATTGAAAAATTCACTAAATTATTAGCAGACGCCGCAATTGAGTATGTTGCTGAAAATACAGGAACAGATATCACACCAATGGTTGAAGATATTTTAGAATCTTATAAAGAAAGAAGAGCTGCTAAAAACTCTAAAATCCAATTAATGCATGAAATGATTGCATTCTTAAAAGATCAAAAGGGTAGATTATCAGAAGCTAATAGAAACTTACCAGATATCAAAGCAGCAGATCAATTATTGACTTCTGAAATAGCTAGAATATCTGAAGAATTAACAGGTATCCAAAATGAAGATTTATTAACTAAAGAAGATGGTTATGTTGATGCAGAAACTATAGTCGATGCAGAAGATTTACCTAAAGGCACCAAAGTTAAGGTTGATGCATTAGAATGGACAGGTCAGGGAAAATCAGATATACTAACGGTATTTATTGATGACAATCCAATGAGAGTAGAAAAGAATAAACTACAGATTTCTTCTGTAGATTCTATTTAACATTCTATTTAAAATTTAAATTGAAGCCCAATTGGAAACAGTTGGGCTTTTTTTAGTATAAGGTTAAATACATTATAACAATGGCAAAAAAGAAGAACTACTTAAATAACAAAGACCTTTACAACGAACTTGTAAAATCAAAGGAACTAGATAAATTAACACCTACTGCTGAGAAGATGTTGGTGCTTTTAGCAGAAAGAACTATCAATAAATTGAACTACGTTAATAGTGATGATCGAGACGATTGTTTACAGTTTGCATTATTAGATCTTTTAAAATATTGGAGAAACTTTAATCCTAAATACCCAAACGCATTTGCATATTTTACAGAGATTGCAAAGAGAGGTTACGCCAAGGGATGGAATAAAATTCACCCACAAAAATACAAAGGAACTCTATCAATTGATCGCATTTCAACTGGAAGTGATGGTGAAAACGGTGGAATGTTTAACATATAGATGTCAATAAAGAACTTAAAACCAAGTGGCAACTCAGGATTCATACAAGGCTATTATAACCCAATAAATCCAGATAAGTATATCGGTCCAACACCGATCATTTATCGTTCCTCGTGGGAGAGAAAGTTCTGCATCATGTGTGATAACAGAGATGACGTGATTAAATGGTCTAGCGAACCTGTTGAAATAAAGTATATGTGGTCATTTGATAAAAGAGAACACAAATACTATCCTGATTTTTATATGAAAACTAGAGGATTAGAAGGTGAAGAAGAGTTTTTGGTTGAGATTAAACCAGAAGCACAAATAACAAAACCAAAACCACCAACTAAGAATAGTCAAAAGGCACTTAAATCATATAAATTTCTTGCAGAGCAGTATATAAAAAATAGAGATAAATATAAATATGCTAAGGCATGGGCGGAAAACAGAGGTTGGAGGTTTATTGTTTTAACAGAAAAATCTCTTAAGTAATGGGTCAAATAAAGAAAGATATAGATAATTTGAGTAAAGAAGCTGGTGGTAAAATAAAAGCCAGAAAAACTGCTGAAGAGTGGTTTGACAAAGCGTCTAAATCTATTAAAGATAACTCAGTTGCTAATCATAGTAAACCATTCAAAGTGGGTATGATACATGTTTTCAGATATGAAAAACCTAAACATATAAAAACATTAGAATGGTGGGATATGAATCCAGTGGTATTAGCACTAGATCCACATGACAGCGGGACAGATGTTGGTATTAATCTTAATCTATTACCAGTACAAGTTAAAGAGGACTTACTAGATATGATTTATGATCGTATGAAAGGACAAATCAAATCAAACGCTGGTAGAGCTAAAGAGAATAATGCAATTACACAAGGTCAAATTAATTTGATATACAAAGACGCTGTAAAATTTTTAAGACAATATGGATTTGACTATGCAATTAGACAATACATACCTCAACTAAAAAAAAATCAAAAAGTGGTTTCTTATGAAAGTTGGGCAAAAATAGCACTTTGTGATTTCCAGGACTTAAACGGTGTTGGCATAAACGAGGTAAAGAAGCAATTTAGAGAGCATCTAAAAACGCGTTCAAAAAGAAAAGATATATAAACAGAACATAATAATATAGTAATATGGCAGGATTTAACGATAGAAACGGACCATTGAGTAATGGATCAAAGCCTTTTAGCATTTCAAATGCATTAAAGTCTTTATCCTCGTTCGGTATGCGCTATGATGATTTAGTCTTAAGACAGTCTCAAGCAATTGGCCCAATGGAAGCAGAAATTGGCTTTGGTCAGATGAATCCATTTGGTGTTGACAGTGATGACATATACGGAGCATTTGCTGCGATGTCAATGACAGATACCAATATGAGATCAAACATTCCGTTTTTCGATCAATCATATGAAGGTAAACGAGATGAACTTAGAAAGTTCTCATTAAATGATGAAGTAGAAGATATTTTAGATATTCTTTGTGATGAAACTATTGTATATGATGAGAAAAACTTCTTTTGTTATCCAGAGATTTTAGGTATTGATATATCAGATGATGTTGATAAGGACCTTAACAAATATTTTAGACAAATATATCACTACTTTGGTTTTAACTCTGATCAATCAGCATGGTACTTCTTTAGAAAATTCTTAATTGATGGTTATCTTGCATTTGAAATTATTTATTCCCCCGACCAAAAAGAAATTATAGGTTTTAAAGAATTAGATCCTATCACACTTATACCAGGTTACAACCACGATGATGGTAAGAAAGTATGGGTACAATATAAAGATGATCCAGTTAAAGAGAGAAAGTTATATGATTCACAAATTGTGTATATTTCATATTCATCTATAACTACAGCATCTAGAGTTTCATATATTGAGAGATTAACAAGAGCATTTAACTTGTTAAGAATTATGGAACATACGAGAGTTATTTGGGCAGTTACTAATGCTTCTTTTAGAATGAAGTTTGTAATACCTGTCGGTGGTAAATCTAAGACTAGAGCAAAACAATCTCTTTCTCAGTTAATGAATTCTTATAAAGAATCAGTTGATTTTGATTGGGAATCAGGTACACTAGCAACAGATGGTAAACCAATGTTACAATTTAGTAAAGAGTATTGGCTACCTTCTAAAGATGGTGAATCACCAGAAATTGAAACACTTAATAGTGAGGGACCAGATCTTTCAGATACTGAAGCACTTAAATACTTCTCAGATAAATTAAAACACGTTTCTAAAATTCCTTACTCTAGATTCTTATATGAAGATGGTGGTGGAGATTTTAACATGGCAGCAGATGGTATGATTAGAGACGAGATCAAATTTGGTAAATTTATCAAACGTCTAAGATCAATATTCATGGAAATATTATCTAAGCCTTTGTTTATTCAAATGTGTCTTAAATATCCTGAATTTACAAACGATCCACAATTTAAATCTCAAGTTGCATTAAGATTTAACGAAGAGAATGTATTCTCAGAATTAAAAGATATGGAATTAATGGAGAAAAGATTAGACTTCATTGGTACAATGAGAGACAGTTTGATGACAACCAACCAAGAAACAATGGAAGAAGAATATTACTTCGATCAAGAATACTTAGTTAAGAAATATCTTAAATTAAGTGATGATGAAATCAGAGGTAACGAAGCTGCTAAATCTAAATTGAAGAAAGCAACAGCAGAAGAACCAGAAGCTGAAGATCCATTCGCAATGTAAAGTATTGATTAAAAAAGATATATAAATTATGAAAATTATTAAAACATTTGAAGACTTCATCACAGAAGACGCACTAAGAGCCGGAGAAGATTCTAAAGTAATCATCGATGATATCACACTAGATTCAGGTCCTACTATTAGAGCAGCTGAAATATTAGGAGCTATTACAGCATCTATGACAGATGACGAATTTAGTCAATATTTCTATGAGACTTATGGTGAATCTGCATTCGGAGAAGGTGAAATAGACCAATTAGTGAAAATCTACAATGATAAGAAAACTGAAGATTTAGAAGCTGAAAAGGAAGCTGAAGAAGAAGAGGGTGAAGGTGAAGAAGACAGTGATGATCCACTTGCTGGAATGTAATAAGATATTTCAATAATAAAGTATGATATATATTAAAAATAGAAAAATAAAAAATTATGAATAACATTAACGATTTATTAATCGTCGAGATGTCGTCATCTGCTCTAAGTGTTACTACTTCAGAGAACAAGGACTATATTCTTGAAGGTATTTTTGGTCAAATAGATCAAAAAAACAAAAACAACCGTATCTATACGGAGTCAGAATATGTTCCACAAATTGAAGCATTACAAGCTAAAATTAGTGCTAGCAAATTATTAGGTGAATTAGATCACCCCGCTCAGTTCGATATTTCTTTGAAAAATGTATCACATGTTATTGAAGAGTTAACGTATGATAAAGAAAGTAAACAAGTAAGAGGACGTATTAAATTATTAGATACAGACGCAGGTAGACAAGCTAAGGCTTTAGTAGACGCAGGTGTTCCTTTACAAATTTCTTCTAGAGCTGCAGGTGCAGTTGAATCTAATGGACAAGTAAAGATCAAACAATTATTTACATATGATCTAGTAGCTGATCCAGGATTTGAGAATGCTGAGTTAAAGAGAGTTAACGAATCTTATGGTTTTGATAACGACGGTCTTTTATCTATATATGAGCTTAATTCAAAAGAAGAAGTTTCAAAAGAAAATATTAATCCAAACACACAAATAAAAGAAAATAAAAACATGGCAGAATTTGTAAAGTCTGAGGATTTCAATAAATACTCTGAGTATTTAGCCAATGAGATCAAGACGTTAAAAGAGTCGGTTGAAGCCAAAAACACAGAGCTTACAGAAGACACAACTTTAGAAAACCTAAAAGCACACAATAACACTGTTGTTGAAACAGTTAATAACTTAACAGAGTATGTTGGTTATGTTGCTGAAAAATTAGATGAGTCTATACAGTATACAGAACATGTTGCTGAAAAAGCTGATCAGGGTATTTCTTACTCAGAATCGGTTGCTGAAAAATTAGATCAAAACATTTCTTATACAGAGCATGTTGCTGAAGCAGTTACTAAAGTTAAAGATTTCGCTAACTATTTAGCAGAATCACATAATGAAGGTACTACATCACATACTACTTTATTAGAATATGTTGAATACTTAAAAGAAAACTTACAATCAGTTTCTGAATACGCAGAATACATTGCTGAATCTTTAAACGAAACAGTTGAAGAGGTTGCAGTTAATGTTGAATCTGAAGAAGCTGAAGAAGAAGAAATCGAAGCAGCTGATAACGTTGAAGGTGAAGAAGTAGCAAAAGAAGCTGGAGAAGACAACGAAGAAGTTGAAGAAGCTGAAGATCCTGCGAAAGATGCTGACGAAGCTGACGAAACTGAAGAAATTGAAAACATCGGTGATAATTCAGAAGAAGGTGCAGTAGCCAAAGATGGTGAAAACGCTGGTAAAGAAGTTGAAGAAATCGAAGGTGAAGAAGTTGAAGCTGGAGATAATTCAGAAGAAGGCGCAGTAGCTAAAGATGGTGAAAACGCTGGAGAAGATGCAGAAGATTTAGAATCTGACGCAGTTAAATCGGATTCAGATATTGAATCAGAAACTGACGCAGCTGAAGCTGGTGAAGGTGAAGAAGAAGCTGAAGGCGAAGATGGAGCATTAGATCCATTAGAAGCTTATAAGAATGAAATTTCTTCTAAATTAAACACATTGGTTGAAAACGCAACTAAAAAAGAAAATGAATCACCATCTTTCTTTAGAGTTGTATCTTCAACTACAAGAGAAAAGTATAATACATTATCTGAATCTGTAAAATCAGAAGTTAGAAACACTGTTTCTAAAAGAGGATTTATGACAGAATCTGAAATCGTAAAATTAATGAACAACTCTCAACTTATTGTTGAAAGCGCAGGTGTACAACCAGCATTCATTGCTCTTATGCCTACAGAATATTCAGCAGCATGGACTAACTTATCTGAAGCTAAACAAAATCAAATTATTGCACAAGCTAAATATCATACACTAAATACTGAGTATCAAGTTGCTAATTTCTGGCAAACTAGAGACTTAAGAGATACTAAAGTTGAAATGGAAAAAGTTGCAATGGTTACAGAATCAAAAACTGAAGAGCCTAAATCAACATTAGGATATGATGTTACTCCAGAAATGGCAGATGCATTCAAGAAAAGATTTAACAAATAAGAAGGATATATAATTACATATCGACGATAAAAGGGTGACAGAAGCAGAAAACCCATTAAATGTCGAGTTTTTAACTAAACAATAATAACAAACAAAAAAAACGATCATTAAAAAATGGCAAATTTATTAAACGAAGCTGAGATCAAGAATACATGGGCACCGATTATTTCGGAAGCTACAGGTATCAACGAATCTAGCAAATTAGCATGGATGTCGACTTACTGTCACAACCATAAACTATATGAAGACGCAAACATCATGTCTTTATCTAACAATCCTGGCCCAATGAACCTTACAGGTATGGGTGCAGTATCATTTCCTGGAAATGTAGGAGGTAACGGAGCGGCAGACGCAGCACCTGGTTCAGGTGACAAGTCTCCAACTTTATTACCATTAGCAATGCAAGTTGCTGCACAAACTATCGGTTTAGACTTAGTACCAGTAGTACCAATGGCTGGACCAATGGGATTATTGTCTTACTTAGACTTTACTTATGAAGGTGGAACTGTTGCCTTAGGTGGTACTGCTCCAACTTACATCAAAACTGATATCGCTAAAAAAGGTACTGACGAATTAGTTGGAACTTCAAGAATCGATGGTAAAAACATCATCAAAATTGTTGACGCATTATCTATAGTTGTTGGTGAAGAAGAAGCAAACATCGCTGCAAGATACGCTGACGCTGTATTGGTTGCTGCATTAGAAGATCATATCCCAGGATTCTCTGGAGCTGACGCTGCTGGTAAGCCAATGTCAAGAGAAGTTGGTGAAAGAACTGCTGATAAAGTAATGGGTCTTTCTTTATTCTCTAAAAGTGTTGCTGCTGAAACTTTCCAAGTTGCTGCTGCAGTTACAAGAGAACAAGTACAAGATTTAAAACAATTCGGTGTAGATGCTGTTGCTCAAGTAGAAGCAGTATTAACTAACGAACTAACTCAGTCTATTAACACTCACATTTTAACTAAAATGAGAGCAATAGCTGAAGAAGGTATCGGTACATTAGCTTTAACTTACGATAACGGTGGTAACACTTACGGTGATGTTAACAGAAGAGTTTTAACTAACATTCTTGCTGCTGCGAACTTAATCGCAAACAGAGGTAGAAGAGGTGCTGGTAACTTCGCAGTTGTTGGAGCAAAAGTTGCTTCTGCATTGCAATCAGTTGCTGGTTTCGTACCAAACCCAATGGCTAACACTTTCAACCAAGTTGCAGGTGCTATTTACCCATTAGGTTCTGTTGCAGGAGTTAATATCTATACTGATCCTAACCTAGAATGGGAAGGAACTACTCAACAAGTATTAGTTGGTAGAAAAGGTGATGGTAACGGTGCTGGATTAGTTTTCATGCCTTACTTAATGGCTGAATCAGTTCAAATGATTGCTGAAGGAACTATGGCTCCTAAAGTAGCAGTTAAATCTAGATACGCTCTAGTTGAAGCTGGATTCCATCCTGGTACTCAATACCAAAAATTCTCAGTTACAGGTTTACAATTGTAATCTTAAACTAGAATAATTAATATGAAAAGGTCATCTTCGGATGACCTTTTTTTTGTTTTAAACTTTCGTAAAATTAGGAGGATATATAATCTATTAACTTTATAATATAAAATAAAAACAACAAATATGAAACTTAAGTCTAAATTAAAGCTTTACGAACAATTCGTAAACGAAAACAACACCAAAGCTACAACAGATGTAGCTATTGATCAAACAACATCAACTGATACAACAGGTGAAGTTATAAGAACAGAAGTTATTAGAGATGTAGATACTATTCTTAATAATCTAATTGAATTATCTGACAGAATCGGAGAATCAGATTCAACCAACTTAGAAATAGAAAAATTATATGAAGAGTTATTTGAGTTAACAAACGTTACTGAACTTAATGAAGGTATTTTAGATTTTATCAAATCTCCTATTAAATTCATGAAGATTAAGAAAAATCTTAAATCATATCAAAAGGCGCTAGTACAAAAAGCAATTAACGATGTTGATTTCGCTAAGAAGAAACAAGCGGGTGATGCTGATGAGAAAGATAAAAAGAGAATGGAAACATTAAAACAAGCTAACGAAGCTAAAAACAAAGCGTTAGATGATCAATTATCTGCTATCACAGAAAGAATGACTGAATTATCAGGCGGAGACGAAGGTTTAGGTAAAGTTGTTTCTATTGGAAAAACTAAATCTAAATTAGCCGCGGCTAAAATAGTAATGAAAGCAACTTCAGGTGAAGAAGCAAAACAACTTAAATTAGAAATTAGTACTTTAGTAGATAGAATTTCAGATGATGAACAATCTCTTAAAGATTACGCTAAAAAAGCTGGTCCAGCTGATCATACAGATTCTGATGATCAATCAGGTGATAATGATAATGCGACTAGTCAAGATCAACTGGATGGTATAGGCGATGAAACTCCAGAAGAGAAAGAAGCTAGAATAAAGAAAGAAAAGACAGATAAGAATGCTCCTAAAATTGAAAAATTAGAAGGAAGCAAAACTAAAGCTAAAGAAAAATACGATGCCGTAGATGCAGGTAATAAGATTGAGAAAGCTAAAGCAAAAATTGAATTTGTAAAAGTACAATTAGAATTAGCTAAACTTAAAGAAGATGATGCAGAAGTAATAAAAGGTTTTGAAGACGAACTCGAAGCAGCTAAAGTAACAGCAAACCGTTCAGCACCACCAGCAGCAACTGGTAATACTGGTTCAGGCTCTGGTTCAGGCTCAGGCTCAGGCTCTGGTTCAGGCTCAGGTTCAGGCTCTGGTTCAGGCTCTGGTTCAGGCTCTGGTTCAGGCTCAGGTTCAGGCTCAGGTTCAGGCTCAGGTGGAGGTGTTCCGGATAATAACTCCATTTCTATAGAAGATGGTACGACTATTAATGAAGCTAGTTTAGGCGAATTAATGTCAATGACCGATGACGATTATGCATATCTAAAAGGAGAAGCTAAGAAACTAGGAGTTAAAATATCAGTTTCAACTGGAAAAGATTCAATGTACGATGATATGGGATATGATACATTAGCATTCAGTGGTGATAAAGCTGCTATTTTAAAACTAGCTAAAATTTCAGGCCATGATGCAGATATTTGTTCAGAACCAGATTGTGGTGGTTATGAGATTACAGAATCTACAAAAGCAACTGAAGAAGTTGAAGAAGGAAATGAATTCGGAGCTGCAAGAGCAGAAGCGATTGCAAAAGGTGAAAAGACATTTAAAGTAGGCGACGAAGAATATCCAGTAGAAGATGTTTCTAAAGAAGATGAAGAAAATGCTGAAGAATTTGTAGAAGAAGCAAAAATAGAATTACCTAAAACTATTAAATTAGACGAAGGTTTATCAGTTGCAGAGAAATTTGCAATCTTAATGAATAAATAATTTAAAGAGAGCGCTTAGCGTTCTTCTTTGCAAGTTTAAGAAACTCCTGTCTCTCATTGAGCAGGAGTTTTTTACATTCCTTTCGAAACTCAATTGAACTCTTTAGAATACGACTATCAATCATAGGTGCTTTTAATACATCACGATATTCTGGATGTACAAAGTTTTCTAAATCAAAATTCATAAATTTAGCAGTAATTGGTTTAAGACTTACTGCACATACCCAATCCAATGTATTACAGTTATCATATAATGTTACTAGGTCAACTAGTTTTTGATTACTGTGATCCCAATACTTTTTTGTTAATATAACACTTTTAACTGGTGGTTTTTGCATTCTAAGAACACATTGAACAAATCTATCGTCATCGGACCATCTTCTTATGTGTCGGTGTTCTATAAGGAACTTCCTGAAGAACTTCATCAATGGCGCTAGTATAATACCGTACCTATTTCGTGGATTAGGCCCAGATGTACGGGTGATCTTAATATGTGAATATGATTGTGCCATTTAATATATTTATCGTTGAAACCTTTCAGTACTTTTGTCATATAACAGGTAAACATATTATATACATGAAATCAATAAATCAACTTTTTACAGAAAAGTACAGACCGTCAAACTTAGACGAACTTATATTACCAGAAAGAGTAATGAGTAAATTCAAAGACGGCTTAGTCCAAAACATGTTGTTTGCAGGATCGCCTGGAACTGGTAAAACATCATGTGCAAAGGCAATTGTCAATCAATTTAAACTACCTTATTTGTACATCAATGCATCTACAGATACTTCGGTTGATGTGATTAGAACTAGGATTACAGATTTTTGTTCTACTGTTTCTATTATGGACGCACCCGGAATGTTTAAAGTAGTTATACTTGATGAGGTTGATGGTGTATCAGATCAATTCTTTAAAGCATTGCGTGCTACGATGGAAACATTCTCTAGTAATTCAAGATTTATTGCAACATGTAATTATATTAATAAATTACCAGATCCAATTCTTTCAAGATTTGAAGTTATTGATTTTGACTTTGACAAGACAGAGGAAATGGAATTAACAAAAAAATATATTAAAAGAGTTTATGAGATTTGTGGTAAAGAAGAAATGACAATTGAAAAACCAGCATTGGTTGAATTTGTTAAGAGAAACTTTCCAGATCTTAGGACTACGCTTAATAAATTACAAGGATATAAAACACAAGGAACTTCTAATATCACAGCAACTGATGTAAAGAAATTTAATTCAGTATATAAAGATGTATTTGAGTTGATTTTTAATGAAACTGATTCAGCAAAAAATTACCAATCATTAGTAGGTAATTATGCTAATAGAGTAGATGATGTATTACAAACACTAGGTGCAGAGTTTATTGAATATATTCAACAGGAGAAATCTCAATATATAAAACATATACCACAGATTATTATAACTGTAGCTAAACACCAAGCTCAAAGAGTTCATGTTATTGATCCAGTAATTACAATGTTAAGTTGCGTATATGAGATACAAAGTATAATTAATTCGTAAAATAATTAACAAATAATTTTTTAGTCTCAATATTTTTTAGTATATTAGACTAATATAAAGAAACATACATATGAAAGTGGGAAAACACACATTATTGATAGACGGTAATTATTTTGTATTCAGTAGACTATTTGTTCTACCAAAACCTAAAACAGGTCAACTGTTAGGCGATGATAAACAACGGTCACAGTTTATGAGAAAATTAGCCATTGACTTTGCATCAGAGATGCGTAAGTTGAAAATGTTCGTAGATGACGTAGTATTAACAGTAGATTCAAAATCATGGAGAAAGGATCTTTATCCTGAAGCAGGCTACAAGGGCACTAGAAAGCAGAGTAGCAGTGTAAATTGGACAAACGTATACAGCGTCTATGAAGAATTCCAAAAGATATTAGCCGATAAAGGCGTTACAGTGCATCAAATACAAGGAGCTGAAGCAGATGACGTTATATTTGGTTGGTCTACTGCGCTCAATAATAGAGGTAAATCATGTATCGTATGGTCAGGTGATAGAGATCTTATACAATTAGTTAATTATTCTAAAACAAACGATGCACATACAATGTGGTATTATAACACTAAGAAATCTTTGTATGCATATGAAGGTTTTGAAAGAGATATGTTAGAATCAGATGCAAAGTCTATGACTAACGACGATCTTCTATTTAACATGGGAGGTGAACACATGACAAGAGATACCTATCAATCCAATATAATGAATTGGATTAAAGATCTTAAAATAAATATAACAGAAGTTGATTGCGATAGATTTATTTTTAATAAAATATTAACTGGTGATAAATCAGATAATATACCTTCTGTAGTTACTTGGCAAAAGGAAATGAAAGGTGGCAAACTTAGAACGTATTCTATCACTGATAAATTAGCCGATACTATTTATGATCAATTCATTAAAGAACTAGATGGTTTTACTATAGAATATTTATTTAATACCGATCATAGATCAGCATTGACAGATATCATATACAGAGTCGTTGGACACACTAACCAGACACTAATTAAAGCATCATTAGCAAACAATATTGCATTAATGTTGTTACATATTAAAACTATACCAGATTCAATCCAACGTGCAATATACGATGCAATAGATAAGGATTGGGAAGGTGCTCTAGAAAATACAGAGCAATTTATGGATATGGAAAAGATATTAGAAGGAACCGATTGGTTAAAAGACAAAGTAGGATTTGGTGTTGATGCTTTCGCTGGAATGGATATTCCTAAAGAAACTAAAACTCCACCTATGAAACTAGTAGGCACAAAAACAAAACCAACTGCTCCTAAAAAAGAAGCAACTAAAAAGTTATTTTAATATGACACTGAGTGATTACATACACATAGAAGAAATATTAGCAGAGGCTAACGCACATGGTGTTAAGGTTGAGGTTATAGATCTTGCTATTAAAATAGAATTACTACATGACATGTCAAAGGTAGATGCACATCAACATGCATATAACACAATTATAGGGTAAACTTTACCATTTAAGAACATATAACTAATATGCTAGACGATACTAAATTATTTGATTTTGTGAAGATTATGTTCACAAAGCCACAATTATACAATAACATAAAAACACATACAAAGAAACGCCATCATTTCATGATCAATCGTTTCTTTGCTATTAAATATCCAACTAATGCTAATGCTTTCAATTTGAATGGAATAAACGGCGGTAATGTTGTAGAATCATGGTCAATGGTTGCACGAAGATTTAAAAGTGTACCCGGATGGTTTTATACAAAAACTAAAAAAGCGCCCAAAAAACAGGTTGATAAATATACACCTAGCGAAACTGCAATTGAATTATATCTATCAAAGAATGAGATAGGTATGAGAGAATTCAACGAATTAAAGCAATTCGCGAAAGTAGATTTATTCAATGATTTAAAAAAAATTGAAGAGCAAATAGATGTATACAGAAAATAAAGACGATTTTTCAGAGGTAATTGATATTACTCTATATAAATACAACTCGATTGATATCAAATTATGGGGTTTAATTAAAAGAGACGCTGAGTCTAAAAAATTAACAACAGATTCGCATCTTGTCCCAGTAAATAGGATGCAACAATATATGAACAAGTGGTTTTCTGCTGAGATTAATAGATTTCAATCAGTTGGTGATGTATCAATACATAAAGAAGCAACTTCTGTTTATTTTATTTGGCAACTACTCAACAATACTCCTAATTTAACATGGATTAAAGTTAATTTAAATAAAAACTTAAGTTATAATAGAATTGTCAATATTGATAAAATCAAAACAATTAGATATAACATAAAAACAGTCAGAGGTAGTTTTAGACTTTTTGATGTATTTGGTCCTAGAGAGTTAAATATAGTTAATGATATACTAGATCGTTGTAAACTATTAAATAATAATCAGATGTATAAGGTTTTTAAATTAAAAAAACTAATGGCAATACTCGATATGTATTTGAGTGAAGATTCTGCTAACGAAACATTTGGTTTAATAAACACCATAATTCAGAGTTTGGAACAATACGAGGGAGATGATCCAGAAATACTTTTAATAACTGATAGAAATTCAGATATATAATAAAAATAAGACTTGTAGTCAACTGTGTCAATGGTAAACAACTTTACAGCAAATCAAATAGGTGATTCATTTATTGCCAAACTAATTACTCCATATGAGGAAGTAGTTGGTATTAACATGTATACTATAGTTGCTGGCATAAGTACACCCAATACAGTTGGTACTTTATCAATGTCTGCGGGTAACCCAGTAGTTACAACCACACGCACTAATTTAGATATATTAATTGGTAACAAAATAATAGTAGGTAACACCGAATTTGAAATTGCATCAATACAAAATCCAAATACATTTACTGTAACCACACCACCTATATTTTCTGGGACAGGCCTTAAGTTTTATTATCCATTGGATGCTAATAATAATTTTAATTACGAATTTAAATGGTCACAAGAATCATTAGACAGTGATGGTGGTCAAATGTCAGAATATTCTACATTAAATACAGCAACAGGTCCAAATGATTTATTAGGTTTAGTTTTTGATCCTCTTAAACCATTATGGATTACTGTTAGGTCTACGGTTGACAGACTTTCTACTGCACATTCAGTATCACTACTTAGTCTTACATTCAATATAGAAACACAGGTCGGCACAATTGTATCATGTCCTCAGTATTGCACAGAGTGCACTGATCCTCTTACAATGGATGGATGTGCAAATATAATAGTATCATGTGATGAAAATCTCTTTGATCCTTATGCATTGCAAAAACCAATAAACATGTATAAACAGATAACTGATTTATCTACAAACATGTTCGGCCATAAAGTTAAATATTTCAGAGTAGAAGCAGATCAAAGATCACGTGATGTTATATTAATGGAATACTCTTTATATAATGTAAAAGAGAGTGGAGAATTTAAAGTAATGGTTCCTGATAATGAAATGCCAACCAATGATTTCAGATTTGATATTTATGGAATGGGATTTGAGGATTTTGAAATTCACGTAACTAAAACTCAATTTGAATCTATTTTTGGTGCAAATAAATCTCCAAAAAGTAGAGATTATTTGTATTTCCCGATAATGAATAGAATGTATGAAGTTAGTTCAGTGTCTTTTGCAGATGAATTTAATATGGAACTTACATATTGGAAAGTATTGCTTAAAAAATACGAAGATAGAACCAGTTCTATTCATACAGATACTGTAGTTGAGCAAGAGGTCAGTGATTTAATCACAGGATTAGATGAGGTATTTGGTGAAGAAATTCAAGATGAGTATGTTCAAGTTAGTAAACCAGAACAATATCAAACTGTCTTTACTTCAGTTAGTGATGGTATTAGAGATAGAATACATAATAGTCTTTCTATATTAGATACTGAAATCAGAAATAAATGGACGATTGTTAGTAAAAATACATATGATCTTAGTAGTATTAAAGATATTGGAATAGAAGCACTTGTATATAAAAGAAAATCAGTACTAGCAACAGATGATAACTTAGCAATCACGTTATGGTTTAAGCCTAGTTTAACTGTTACAAATCCTAATGCAACACTTATTGATGGGAGACTTAATAATAAAGGTTTAAAATTATCGACAGCATCAGATAAATTATCTTTACAAATAAATGAAGATACACATGAGTTTGTATATAACAGTGCATTGTCTTCAGACGCATGGTATGGTTTAGTTGTTAATTTAAATAACAAATATAATAAATTAACGGCATCCGTATTTAAACTAGAACCTGGTAATAATTTATTACCAGCAAATACTACACAAGAAAGTATTACTAAAATACTAGATGAATCTAAATCCATCTCATCTTATGGATGGTCAACTTCTAAACAATGGTGTCTTATGCCAGGTCAATTAAAATTGACTAATGTTAGAATGTTTAAAAAGCCTATAGAAGCTGAACAAAGAATTAACATACTACAGCAGTATATAGTGAGAGATAACCAATTTGCAACCATTATCGACAACGCAATTCCTTCTATACAACTGAGACGTTACAATCAAGCGAGATAATACACATCTAATATAGGTTGATATATAACCTATAAATAATAATTTATGAGCGAAGACAAGAAAAAGAATATATCTGAACAAGCGGATCAAATCCGTAGAGAATTAGATGACTTAATAGGAGACACTAATGTATTAGATGTCGAGACTGATCCAGCGGATCTTCCGATGAAACAGCCACGTGTCGATATAGTACCAAGAGTTAGTTATGAAGAGTTAAAATCAGGTGCCACAAAAAAGGCAGCTAAGACTATAACAGCACTTATGAAGTTTTATCTAGATGCAGATATAATAGAGAAAGACGAATATATTCAGGCCAAGAAACAAATGGATGAGATGACAATGTCATCATTGATCTATCAACTACAGGCTGGAGAAAGAGCATTAACAACACTTTTACAAACAATTGATGATGGTGAATTAGCACCAAGAATGTTTGAAGTTCTTGCGACTTTACAAAAATCAATGTTAGATATAATCAAATCACAAACAATGTATCTTATGGCTTCTGAAGAATCCACAAAGAGAATTGCAAGAGATATTGAGATATACAAGAAAAGAGATGATGTTAGAGAAATAGAAGAATCTGGCGGAAGCACAGAAAATAAAAATCTTCAAAGAGGTACAAAAGATTTAATGGCTGCAATTCAAGCGGGTATTAAAAAGGATGCGCTAGAAGATATAGAGGATATTGAAGCAACAGAAGAATAATGAGTGACAATTACGTAGGAGATAATAAGTGGATCCCCAAAGAAGAAGGGGATATAATGGCAGAGAAGATTGTTTGGTCTACTAAACAGGTTGATGATCTGATGGTAGCTATGGATCAAGGTTTTAGACCTAAGGTTGCTATGCCATTTTATGAAGGTAAAAACTTTCTACGTAAAGGTAATATTGTATTTGAATATACTGATGATGAAGTAACTGAACTAGCACGATGTGCAACTGATATTGTTTATTTCGCAGAGAGATACGCAGTAGTAATGACAGATGATGGTATTCAACAGGTAAAACTTAGAGAATATCAAAAACGAATGTTAAGAAACTTTCAAGAAGAAAGATTTAATATAGTTTTAGCTTCTCGTCAAATGGGTAAAACAGTTACTGCCAGTATTTTTAATGCATGGTACCTTATTTTTAACACAGATAAGAATACTCTACTACTTGCCAATAAATCAGATTCAACAAAAGAAATTATTGATAAAGCTAAGGTTGTTGTAGAAAATGTACCATTCTTTATGAAACCTGGAATCATTAAGTACGATGTCATGAATGTTAAGTGTGATAATGGTTGCAGATTAGTTGGACAAGCAACAACATCTAAAGCAGGTATTGGATTTACGATTCATAATCTATATCTAGATGAGTTTGCACATATACATCCAACAATTGTAGATGCGTTCTATGAAAACGTATACCCTACGTTATCGGCATCTAAGGTATCACGTATCACGATTACATCAACTCCGAATGGATTTAATAAGTTCTATCAAATATATGCCGCAGCAGATCGTGGCGACAATGAGTACAAAGCAATGCGTATTGATTGGTGGGAGCACCCAGATAGAGATGACGCATGGTATCAAAGAGAACTCGGTAACTTAGGAAGTATAGAAGCATTTAATAGGCAATATGGAAATGAATTCGTTTCATCTTCTAATTTATTATTAGATCCTATAGATTTGAAGAAAATGCGCAAGCGCATGCAGACATATGTTTATCATGATCTTGAAGAATTTGATGATATTAACATAGATGTTAAAGGTCATTTGATGTGGGATCCTACATTTGATTTAGAATCTACAAAAGCACCAGAAAACTTCTGGTTACTTTCTGTAGATATTGCAGAAGGTAACGGAGGTGATTATTCTGTAATTAATTTATTTCAAGTGATACCGATGAATAAAAAAGAAATTGGGCTTTCACAGAATCCAGGTGCAATGTATGATTTTTTTAAAATAAACCAAGTCGGTATATTTAGATCAAACGAACATGTTATTGAAGATTTTGCCAAAGTTCTATATACACTATCGACTGAGATATTCTATAATGAAAATGTAAAATTAATAGTAGAATACAATACATATGGTTCTGTATTATTTCAATACTTAAGATCTGTGTTCCCACAAAGAAACGATTTTGATGATGAGATGGTGGTTAAATTTAGACATAGACATGATTCTAAAACATTAAAGGCTGGAATAAAAATTAAATCTGATAATAAAGCAATATTTTGTCAGAATTTCGCCAAACTGTACAAAATAAATAGGATAAATATAACAGATGAAACTACAATAAACGAAGCTAGTCTATTTGGTGGTTTACCAAGAGGTGGTTACGGAGCTCAAATGGGGAATGATGATACTATAATGACCGTCATTAGTTCTACTGAATTCTTTAACACAACAGATTATGCGGATTACATTGAAGAACTTCTAGATTTTATAGATCCAGATTTACACACAGAGATGGAAAGAGTATTATATAAAGACAGTATTTCAGATGGAGATCTACAATATGATATTTATGACCTTATCTAAATAAATTACGAAAGAAGAATAGATATATAATAAAAGTAAAAAAAAATAAATAAGAACAACTATGGCATTAAGTCCTCAATTATTACAGTTCAAAAGCTCAGGCGTATATCGCTTAGAGTTTGACAAATCACAAACGGTAAACATCCCGGCTGAAACTATTAGATTAGTTGTAGGTAGATCTAAAAAAGGTCCATACAACACACCAGTATTTATTGAAAACATTGAGCAATTTACTCAAGTATTCGGAGGTATTGATAAATCTTTAGAAAAAAAAGGAATGTACTTCCACAGATCATGTATCGAAACTCTTTCAAGAGGGCCAATTTTAGCGCTTAACTTGACAGCAGCAGATGCAGCTGATAGAGTGGCATTAGTATCTCCAGCAACTAACTCTTCACAAGAAGGTTTAGCAGCTAAAACTGCTTCAGTACAATATAGCAGTATTTTTGATACAGATAAATTTTGGGTACCATCTGATCTTAAAACATTAGAAGCGGCATCTAATACTGATGATGAATCAAACAACGCTATTACATTTGCTAATATCAAACAAGAACCTGTTACAGTTATCGTAAGACAAGCTGCTAGTACTGCAGGTTTTGAAATGACAGCAAGAGAATGGTATGGAGAAGGAAATGTTCCTGAAGGTATCGAAGATTTAGAATACGTATCAGACTATATGGTTGATGTATTTGTATTTAAAGGATCATTCGATGCTACAATATTGCAAAATGACCCTACTTACGGTGCATTCTTTAACAACAAAGGTCTTTATAGATCAGAGCTTGCTAAATTTACAGCATTAAGAGAAGTTAGTTTACTAGCGCAATATACTGGATCAGTTATTCCTGAATTTCAAGATCAAGAAGGTAGACAATTATACATTGAAACTTTAATTAACTTAGAAGCAAGAAGAACAGGTTTATTTTGTGCAATCAACGAAGATGCATTGGAGCAAATTGATTTTGTTGGTAATAACTTTAATATCTACCAAGATTATAAAGTATTGTCACATAGAGTTGAACAAGATGCAACACCAGAAGCAATTGCAATAGCAAAAGAATTACACGTTGACGGTGATACATTAACTATCAAAGACATAACTGTTGGAGACGTTTCAACATTAGGTATACTTGATAGCGGTTTCTTAAGAGCATCTATAGACGGAGAATATACACCAATTTATAGTATTTCTGCTAACGGAGGAGATGTTGATATTAAAGCCGATTCGGCAATTAAAAAATCAACATATGAAACGTTTGCAGCAGGAACAGCAGCATCATTTCATGCAGGAGCAATAACAGTTGTTGACGGAGATATCTTTATCGCATGTCCATCAGTTGGATCAGATCCAGCGGGTAAATTACTTACATCAGGAAATCTTACACTTGGTAATTTCTTATTAGCTGCAAATGGAGTTGATTACGTATCAATATCTCAAGTAACAGAATTGCACAATTTAGGTGGAATTAATGTTGTAAAGATTTCAGCAGAAGGTGGTGAAGCATTTAGCTCAACATATGCAAATGCATCAGAAACTTCTCTTACAGCTTATATAAGAGCAGCATCTGCAACTTTTGAATTTACTACAATTGATCCTAACTCTAGAGCGGTTATGTTACCTACATTATCAGGTAATTATTCGTTCTCTGCATTAGGAGCGGGTGTATTTTCATTATCTGCAACATTAGAAAACGACACATATGACTGGAAAACAATATCAGTAGGAATGTACATACCAGCTGATGAAGGTAAATTAGCTAGAATTAAGAGAATAATTAAAACAGTTGTTGGAGGATCAAACGTCTATAAATTTGAATGTCACAGACCGGTTTCTAGTAGACCAGCATATGCACTTAAAAGATATGAAGAAAGTACAACTACTTATACTATGTTCCCATTAGCGGCTGCAACACAATCAGCAAAATCAATCGCTGAATTATTAACTCAATTAAAACCAGGTAACGGTTTATCTAACACTTTAATTGACAAAGATGCAATAACATACAGATATGTCGTTGATACATTTGGATCATTAGAAAATGGAGGTATCATTAACAAAGAAGAAATTACTCAACTTTGTAAAGAGAGACAAAATGCTTCTGCAATTCTTAACGCACCAATGGTGAAAGAATTTAAAGCAGCAACTAATCCTTCTTTTAAAGATGCAAACACTGGAGCATTTGAAACAAGATTAGTAGCAACAGGTGGTAATTTAGAACTTAACCCTACAGCTATCTATTCATTACCAAGTATTAATGAAGGTGCAAACTTCGGTTTCTACTATTCACCAGGACTTAATGTATTAGAAAATGGTAGATCTAAAGTTATTCCACCAGCAGCATATATCTCTAACAACTATATCGACAAATATTTAGACGCATTACCATGGTCTATCATTGCAGGACCAAGAAGAGGTGTTGTAGGTGGTACAGGTGTACAAGGTTTAGAATTTGCATTTGATAAAAACGATAGAGATTATTTAGAGCCATTTGGAATTAACCCAATCGTATTCGAAAGAGGAGTTGGTTTAACTATCAAAGGTAATAAAACTGCACAACAATCAGTTCAATCAGCATTATCTTCTGCTCACGTAAGAGAAGCGATGATCTACATTGAAGATGGTTTAGCAGAAATATTGAAGAACTACTTATTTGAGTTTAACAATGCTCAAACTAGATTAGAGATTAAAACTTTAGCAGATTCATTTATGGAATCAGTTAAGAAAGACGGAGGTGTGTATGACTATAGAAACACTATGGATGGTACAAACAACACTAATGAAGTAATTGACAACAATATGGGTATTTTAGATACATTTGTTGAGCCAGTTAAAGGTCTTGAAATCTTAGTATCGAGAGTAACAATTCTAAATACGGGAGAAATTGCAACCGGAAACTTTGCATAACAAAATAAGATATATAAAATAAACACATACAAATTATGGCATTACCACATTATTCAGAAGATCAAACAAGCAAGAAAGGTAAGAACTTCGAACCAGTACAGGCTAACCTTTTTGAGGTAACAATTTTACCTCCAGACGGAGTTGCTGGACAAGAGTTATTATTACAACATGTAAATACTATTGGAGGTCTTGCAGGTTTACATAAAGATGTTGCTGCTATCTCACAGAAGTATAAATTCGCTACTAGATCATACGCTGGTATGGTAGATGATACTTCACTAGAAATAGTTGTTAACTTTTCATTGAACTTAAATGATTCTAACCAAGCGTATTTATACAAAACATTACGTCAATGGTACAGAGCACAATATAATCCAGAAACTGGTGAAATGGGCTTGAAAAAGAATTACGTAGGAACTATTGTAATTGTACAATTCAACAGAGAAGGTGACATTTGGAGAAAAATCACATTAGATGATTGCTTTATCATTTCAGGACTTGGATTTACAGATGCATTAGATTATTCATCAGGAGATGTACAAACATTAGAGATCACTTGGAAATCTGATGTGTACGCTGAAGAAGTAAACTAAACTAAATTAACTACTAATAAGAAGGTATCAAACGATATCTTCTTATTTTTTGCAAGATAAATATAATATATTATTAACATACCAAAATATTATGAATAACCACAAATTAACAAAAAAACTTCAAGTCCTTCTTACTGAGGACGAAGTGGCTGGTGTTAATCGCTGCATCTTAAATGATGCTGTAGATACTGAGACTAGACCAGTTTCAGTGAGTGCATGGATTAGAGACTTAATAAAAAAAGAACTAAGTATTAAATTCAAGGAACAACAGTCTTATATTAAAAACAAAGTAAAAAACCTTAATAACAAATAACATGAGCGAAGATTTAAACAAAAAAGAAGAAGCTGCAAAAGCAATGTTAGAGGCTAGAGATAATATCAACAGTACTAAAACAAACGATGATACAGTAGAAGATGTATCTGCAGAAATGTTAACCGCCGTCGATTCTACCGGATTGGGTAAAGTTAGCATGGACAATTTTGGTCAATCAAGGCCAGAAAGAACTGCGGATCAGTTCTTAGGTTGGATGGTTCTTGATCAAGAAGAATTACCATCAAAGGGTAAATTCTATCCAAGTGGATGTGTGATTAAGATCAGATCAGCGAGAGCTGCTGAAATTAGACACTTTTCTACAATGGACGAAAACAACTACATTGATATGGAAGAGAAATTAAACCATATTGTAGAAATGTGTACACAAATAATGATCGGTGATAAGAGAATGTCATACAAAGACGTGTTAGAAGAAGACAGAATTGTACTTTTACTAGCAATCAGAGATCTTACTTTCCCAGAACCAGAAAATAAGTTAATTCTTAAAGGAAAAACAGAACACTCTAAACAAGCAGTAGATATTGAATTAGCTAGTAGATATTTAGTTGCCACTGAAGTCCCGACTGAAATAGAAGCGTATTATAGTTCTAAAGAAAGAACATACGTTATAAAAACTAGATCTGCTGGTGAAGTTAGAATGCGTCCACCATCAATTGGTGTAATGCAAGAAATTACTAAATATTTAAAAGATCGTCAGGAAAAAGAAGTTGAATTTGATAAAGCATTTATACAGGTATTACCTTATATCACGCCAGATTGGAGACAATTAAACTTACCTAAAATCTTTAATTTAGAAGTTGATTACAAATCATGGGATCAGAATAAGTTTATGGTTATCTATAGACTAGCTGAAAAAATGAAAATTGGAGTTGAAACAACACTTGAAATGGAATTCGAAGGGGAGATCGCAAAAGCCCCTCTTGACTTCCCAGGTGGCATCAAAAGTCTTTTCATTATTTCAGATCTCGCTGGAGAATTACTTTAAGACTAAGTTCTATCTGGGCATACATCTCAGAATGCAACCTTCAGAAATAGAAAATTTATATTATTATGAATTTCACTATTATTTAAAAAATCTGACGGAATACATTAAAGAGAAGAATAATCAGAATAAGGATCAAGAAGAACAACAGGCGCAACAACAGAACAATATGAGTTCTAAATATAAAACGCCTGCGATGCCTAAGATCCAGAATATGAAAGCACCTTCAATGAAGATGCCTAAATTCTAAAGATATATAAAGAGTATAGATAAACGCTACACAAAAGTAGCGTTTGTCTTATACTAAAAAAAGATTCATATAACTTGGCTCAATTAATTCCAAAATTTTTAAGCAGCGCATTCGAAAGAATGGGCAAAAGTGACAAATCACTAGAACAAGTAGCAATAAACACAGGCCAAACTGCAGCCGCAGTTTCGGTAGGTGGCGACTTGTATGAAAAAATGGAAGAGCTTGTTAAGGCACTTAAAGGCGACACTGGTAAAGGTGGCGGCAAAGTTTCCATTAAAGAAGCATTAGTTCTTAGAATTACTGCAGGTGCATTAGAACCAATAGGACTTGGTTTAGGTGTAATTATAGATGCTTTAGAAAGAGCACCTGAAGGTAAAGAACTTAAATTAAAAATGGAAGCTCTTACTAGTGGTCTTTTAGCATTGGGAGATATAGGTTACTCTATATTAAAATTCGCAGCAATGATGATTTTAGCGTTACCTTTATTAATAGTAGCCGGAGTGGCTATGTTAGTAATAGTACCTCTATTGAAATTAATGGTCGATGGACTGATGTGGGCTACCAAAAAACTTGATAAGAAACAACTCAAAAAAATAGCCATGCTTGGTGAAATTGGAGTTAACATATTAATACTAGCAGTGAGTTTAGTATTAGTTGGATTGTTAGCAACATATGCACTCAAAGGTGTGTTAGTAGCTGCTGGTATCATGTTAGGTCTCGCAGGTATTATGATGGTTCTAGATATAATGGGATTTGATCCGAAAGGCATGAAAGAATTTGCTAAAGGATTAAAGGATTTATCGCTAGGACTTTTAGGACTGACTGTATCTTTGGTAATAATAGGATTCTTAAGTGAATATATTTTAGCAGGTTTAGGTACTGCAATTTTAGTTATTGCTTCTATTGCCGGAATATTTTGGGCGATGAATGAAATAGGTGTTACTGGGGCTATAGAAGAAACTGGTAAAGCACTTATATATGCAGCCGGAGCAATTTTATCAACATCAATAGCAATAGTATTATCACATATGATATTAGGTGCAATTGGATTCACCGAGGTTGCTAAAGTTCTTTTAGTAGTTGCAGGTGTTGCGGCAGCATTTGCTTTAATAGGAACATTTAGTGATAAAATAGAAGGTGGTGGAAAAGCAATGTTATATGTTGCTGGAGCTATATTAGCGGTTTCAATCGCAATTTGGTTCATGAACATGATCTTAGGAGATTTTGATACAGATGACGTAATGAATTCATTTAGAGTTCTTGCAGTCATTGGAGGTATAGGTATTGTCTTCGCACTTGCAGGATTAGCCGAGAAACAAATTAAATCTGGATCCATCGCAATGATGTTTGCGGGTGGTGCAATGATAGTAATAGCTATTGGTGTATGGGCAATGACCAAGGCATTAGAAGGAGTTAAATGGGAAGATCTTGGAATGATAGCCGCAGTTATAGTTGGGGTTGGATTAGCATTTGGAATAGCGGGAGCAGGTCCAATACCGTTAGCAATAGCATTAGGTTCTGCCGCGATGATACTTGCAGGCGCAGCTTTAATAGTAATAGCAATAGGTACAGCTTCAATGGCAGCTGCGGTTAAAGGTATTACATCGGAAGAAGTTCTCACAATGGGTGCAATTATTGCAGGTATTGCAGTTGCAATGGCTGCAGCAGGTTTAGCATCTCCACTTATTATACTAGGTTCTGCCGCAATGATAATTGCAGGTGCAGCTACTGTTTTATTAGGAGGTGCATTAGCTATACTTAGTACAATAAACTTTAGTAAATTAGGAACACTTTCGCAAAAGGGTACTAAAGCATTTGATTGGTCAGGAGAAAGAGGATTCTTTGGAGGTAAAAAGACAAACTTTGAAACTGCAATGGATGCCATCGCAGATGGTATGTCACTAAATCCACTTTCAATTATAGGTATTGCAACAGGCGCACCGATGATATTATTAGCGGGTACTGCTTTGATAGCAATTTCCCTCGGGCTTCAAAAATTTGCAGAAATAGCCAAAACTGCAGATCTTTCATCATTGAAAACAAATATGCAACTTATTGTGAGTGGTCTAGCGGACACATTTGCAGAGGTAGGTAATAAATATCCAGGTGGAGGTAAATCTTTGTTATCCGCATTAACAGGAGATACTTCTGGTCAATCAGTAGTTGCAATGGGTATTTCTGCCGTAGGTGGAATGGGTAGTGCACTTACAGGTATTGCAATGGGCGTACAAGCTATGGCAATGCTTAAATTCCCTACAGGATTTGATAAAGATGGTAAACCAACAGGATATCAAACAATAGATTTATCAACAGCGGTTCCAGCATTAATAGCCAATACTAGATTAATAGTAAATGGTTTAACCGCTGTATTTGCAGAAGTTGGTGGAGGCAAAGCAGCTCAAGGTAGTACTTGGTTTACTAGTAGTACATATGAAAAGGGTATTAACGTTGTTAAAAAGATGGGTGAGCCTCTTTATAATTTAGCAAATGGAGTACAGAACATGGCCAATCTTAAATTTCCTACAGGATTTGATAAAGATGGTAAAGCAACAGGATATGAGTCTATATCTAGTGTTGACAAAATAGTTGACGAATTATCTAAAAATACAAAAGCATTGATCCTCGGCCTTTCTGGAGTCTTTGAAGAAGTTGGTGCTTCTGGTGCTGGTGATGGTGGTGGATGGTTCTCTTCATCTAATTTTGAAAAAGGAGCACAGATCGTTTTAGATTTAGCTGCACCATATACAAGTTTAGCAGGAACTGTTGATAATGTAGTAAAAATTACATCTAAAATAACAGACGCTGTAGATGTTAGAGAAAAAGTTACAGCAATAATAGATGCTATCACAGGTACAGGTGAAGATGCTTCAGTTATAAAAGCTAAAGCTACATTAGTAGCTACTATAGGAGGCACATATAAGAAATTAGGTGTAGCAATTCCATTAATAATAGATTCTATTGCTCAATTTACAGTAGACAAGGCTAAAGCATTTGCAAGTATATTTGGAGGAGAATCTGATCCTGAATCATTCGGTGCTAAAAGTAAGTTTTTGAATACTTTAAAACATGCATATTTACAAATGGCAATTGCCATTCCACTAATCGTAGGATCAGTAGGAACAGTAGACGCAGCTCAATTAGATGCATTTACTGTAATATATGGTGGTTCAATGGAATCAGGAGATCTTAGTTCAAAAACAACATTATTTACTGAAGTAGGTAAATCATATGAAAGAATTGGAAATACAGCTCCAAAATTAACAAATGCAATTAATTCTTTAGACATAGACAAAGCAGAGGAATTTAGTAATCTATTTGTTGGTAGAGTTAGTATGTTAAGGCCAATTGCAGGATACGAAGCTCAAACAGAACTTTGGGAACAAATAGGTTCAAGCGTTAGTATGTCAGGTAATAGTATGCCTAAAGTAGCAAACGCAATAAATGCAATTGATTTAACCAAACTTGTTGAATCTAGAAAGATGTTTGAAGCATTAGGAGTACTTTCACATGGTGGTTCACCTGGTGATGTATTAGCTCAAATGGGAGAATCATTAGAAGATGCCTTAAATAATCTAGCATCTATGCTAAATGAATTTAAAGATACTGTACAAGCAGGTAACGAAGAACAAGGTGGAATAATTTCCAAAATTGGAGATACTATTTCTAAAGTCACTGGTATCGGTGGTTCTAGTAACTCAAGCAGTCCTAGTCCACGATCAACGCCTTCTAAAATGACAGTTACATTAGATGCAGCATCTATATCACAACTTAAAAAAGGTGGTTTCGGCGGCGGTAGATAATTATTGAAACTTATTGTGTTATGTTTGTATAACATTTAAATACAAATAATATGATAACTACAACATCGTCTCAGTACAATAGTTCTACATTAAAATCAGCATCTTATAATTTTGAAACTAAAGTTCTTTTAGTTAATTTCAATTTTGCAACATATCTATATAAAGATGTCGCAGAACTAGATTGGAATTTATTTAACACAGCAAAATCACAAGGTATTGCACTTAACACTTATATTAAAAACAAGTATGAGTTTGAGAAAGTAGAAGCAAAAGCAGAAGGAATAGGAAGTTTGTTAGACGAACTACCACCTGCAGATTATCAACTAGGAAATTAAAACAAATAAATAAACACATATATGGAACAAGCATTAGCATTTTTTACAGGAGTAATAGGAACACTAATGATATTTGGTATAGTTAAACTTATATTATCAGGTAATCGTCTTCGTCATCTAGAAGACAAAGTAGAATCATTAGAAGATGATTTAGAAAACATACATGATTGGGTAGACGATATAGAAGAGGAGACACAAAGATTAACAGAAGCATTAGATGTAAGAATTGATGGTGAAATTGATAGAGTAGACCGCATGTATGACGAGTTAGAAAAATGGGCTACTAGAGAATTTAATACATGTGAACAAAATGTAGATAGTACTAGCAATCACTTGGATAAACTTATTGACGGTTTAAAATCCAAATGTGAAACATTATATAAAAAGAAAAAAGGATAAATAATAAAGGATAAATAATAACTTAGGAGGATTGGACAGTGGTTGTCAAGCGCTCTTGAAAAGCGTCGGGTGTTAAAGCTTTGCAGGTTCGAATCCTGTGTCCTCCGCCACTGAAGCTTCATCGAAAGATGAGGCTTTTTTTGGGCTTTAATTGAAAATAAACACACAAAAGTTTTTTTATGTCAATTATTTGTGGTATATTAGTAGTATACTAATGGAGGTTACTCCAC
>Ga0209302_10000301_pt1 | contig 30012 bp, 2 predicted proteins | sample ArcOceMetagenome_2_FD_187445 | JGI IMG/M metagenome (GOLD analysis project Ga0209302, IMG submission 187445) | Marine eukaryotic phytoplankton communities from Arctic Ocean - Arctic Ocean ARC135M Metagenome (SPAdes) (version 2) | ecosystem: Environmental > Aquatic > Marine > Oceanic | place... | reverse complement strand
GCCGCCCCCCCCCACGTCGCCCCCGTCGCCGCCCGCTCCATCTCCTCCTCCCTTGCCACCACCGTCTCCACCCCCTCCTTCGCCGCCGCCGCCTTCGCCACCTCCATCCCCGCCGCCACCTTCGCTACCTCCGCCATCGCCCGCACCTTCGCCACCTCCTCCCTCCCCGCCACCGTCACCACCACCGTCACCACCACCGCCATCACCGCCCCCGCCATCACCGCCGCCATCGCCGCCTCCCCCGTCGCCACCACCGTCTCCGCCTCCCCCGTCACCGCCTCCGTCACCGCCCCCGCCCTCGCCGCCGCCGTCTTCCCCACCACCAAGGCCACCGCTGCCCTCACCACCCTCGTCCCCTCCCACACCGCCTGATCTGGCTCCGCTGCCACCACCCCCCTCGCCCCCACCACCGTTGCCGCCACCGCCGTCGCAGCCTCCCACCCTGCCCCCACCCTTCGCGCCAGACAGGGCTCCGACGCCGCCCCCTCCTCCACCGCTGCCACCCACCGTGCCTTCACCATCCCCGCCGCCACCCTCGCCACCGCCACCGTCGCTGCCTCTGCCGTCACCGCCCCCTCCCAGCCCTCCGCCCTCACCACCGCCCCCATCGCCTCCGCCCTCACCCACCGCGCCGCCGCCTGCACCGCCCTACTCACCGCCTCTGCTGTGCAACGTGGATAGCGACCTGGCGGGTGTCGTGACCGATCTCCCTGGCTACGCTGAGCTCGCGGCCGAGACGGGCGCGCTTCCCGACGCGCTGCGCCGCGTGCTCGCTGCAGCGCTCGAGTCGATGCAGGCCGAGCCCGCCGGATGGAACGCCGCGATGCAGCCCGCCATTGAGCCCAAGCATGTGCGGCGCGTCGACAACGCCACGGTGATGATCACCCTGCCGGCCGTGCCCGCCTACGACATCGACCAGAGCGAGACGATCACACTCGTACTGCCCCCCGAGCTGCTCACCTCCGACCAGCCGACCCCCGTCTTCTTCGGCGCCACGGGCAGCGTCGAGCGGCTGCGACTGACCCCGAAGCGCGGCACAGCCTCGCTCGACGGCGCGCTCATGACGCACGCTTCGCGCGACGCGCTCCGCTCCGCGACGACGAGCACGCTGCGCATCGCCCTCTCGGTCGAGGAGCGGTGGAAGGCGGGCATCGGCTACGAAGGCGCCGAGAGCGCGGCGCTGCTGGCGAGCCTCTCCTCGTCGCAGGCGGAGGACGCCGGCTGGAATGCCCTCGTCCTCGGCCTCGGCGGCTACCCCAACCCAATCACGCAGACCGCGCTCCAGCGCATCGACGACCGCACCGTGGACGTCAAAGTGCCCCAGTTCGCCTCGTACGGCATAAAGGCGCCGGAGACGTTGCACATCACGATTCCCGCCGAGGCGCTCGTCTCCGGCGTGCCCGTGGCCGTCGATGCGCCGCTGGTGCTGCCGGTGAACGCGACCTACGGTCAGCCGTCCCTCTCGGGCAACCTCTCGTCCTACCCGGCGCTCACCGAGGCCGTTATCCAGCTCGAGAAGCTCGAGGCTCTGATCGAGCTCACCGACGACAGCTGGCTCCCCAAGATTGACGCCACCGTCGCCGCGGCTCTTGCAGACTCCTTCGAGTCCATCACGGGCAGCGCGCGTGGGTGGGCCTTCGCCGTGCGGCCACTGCTGACGGCGCAGGCCTTCACCCGGATCAGCGACACGGTGCTCTCCGTGGGGCTCCCCGGCGTGCAGAATTTTGACCTGCAGGACGGCGTGCCTGAGATCGTGTCTGTCACCGTGCCCGCCGCCGCGGTCACCTCCAACGTGACGCAGCTCATCTACCCCTTCCTCCGCATCGCGCCAGTGCCGTGCACAGCGCACCTTGGCGGCTCGCTCGCCGCGCCGGAGCTGGGACTGACGAGTCACTCGCTGCCGTTTGCGCTGCGCACGGCGCGCGGCGCGCAGGAGGCCACGCTGCGCGCCGGGGGCTCCTCCCTCGTCATCCGCTTGTACGGGTGCACCTGGCGCAATGGCAGCGCCGGCATCGCGACCGCCGACGCGAAGGCCCTGCTGGCGGGCATCGTGTCCGACCGAGGCGAGCCCGATGGCTTCAATGCCGTCGTCGTGCCCCACCTGACACCCACCGCCCTCCACCTGCTCAACGCCAGCGCTGTCGAGGTCCTGCTGCCCGCGCTGCCCCACTTCGACATCAGCGCGCCGGAGAAGGTGCGGGTCCGCCTCAACGCGAGCCTGCTCTCCTACGGCGCGCGGCCCGAGAACGCGCACGATCTCGTCTTCGAGCTGGCGGCGGAGCCGGGCAACGCGAGCGTCAGCGTGCGGAGCAGCAGGCTCGCGCCGCTGCGCGACGCGAACAGCCTCGATGAGGCTGCGGTGCAGTCACGTGACAACGCAATGCTGTTCCGGCTGCTTAACGACACCTGGGTGCCCGCGCTCGGCAGCGACTGCGATGCCGGGCCTGAGAGCGCCACGCACGCCCTGCTGCACGCGCTCGAGTCGGCGCAGTCCGAGCCCAACGGCTGGAACGCCGTGGTGCGCCCCGCGCTGGGGTGCGAGCACGTCGCGCGGGTGAGCGACGTGCTGGTGGTCGTGTCGCTGCCGCCGCGCGACCAGTACGACATCACCGCGCCCGAGGTCATCGAGGTCATCGTGCCTGGCGTCGCGCTCACGTCAGGCCAGAAGGTGCACACCGCGCCGCCTGCGGTCGTGCAGCCGAGCACGCCGACCGCCGCCGTGACCTCGGGTGTGGTCGAGCTGGGCACGCTGAGCGAGCAGGAGCTGGGCAGCCCCAACGCCACCGAGCTCATCATCTCCCTGCAGGGCGCCACGTGGGCGGACGCGGCCGAGTGGGCCAACGGCACGCACGCGCGCGCTGTCATCGACGGGCTGCGGTGCGGCGGGCCCGAGCTGAGCGGGTGGGACGCCGTGGTGGCGCCGCGGCTCGAGCCGGAGGACCTGCGGCTGCTCGACGGCATCTCGCTCGCCATCTTGCTGCGCCAGTTCGCTACCTACGAGCTGCGCTCGCCTGAGTTGCTGCGCGTGACGCTGCCCGCCTCCGTGCTGCGCACGGCCGACGCGCCCGTCGTCGCGACGCCCGCGCTGACCATCGGCGCCACCCCGGGCACGCTCGTGCTCAACGGCACGCTGCTTGAGCAACTCGACGAGACGGCCGTCCGCACGCGCGCCCTCGCGCTTGACGCGACGCTACTGCGCGACGCGTGGAGCGACTCGCCACAGCGCAACCTCAGCCTCGCCGCACCGCAGCTGCGCGCCTCCTTCGCCTCGGCGCAGTCCGAGCCAGCCGGCTGGAACGCCGTCGTGCAGCCGTCAATCGGCCTGGAGCTGCGCGAAGCGGTGACCGCCCGCTACAGCCTACCCGCCGCCCCGGCCTACTCGATCCGCGAGCCCGAGACGCTGCTGCTCTCTGCGGCGCGCACGTCGCTCGAGTCGGCGCGCAAGGTGGCGTCCACGCTCGAGCTAGTCGTGATGCCTGCGGGCGGCTCCGCGCAGCTGACGGACGCCGGCAGCCTGTACCTGCTCAACGACAAGGACGAGGCTCAGGTGCGCGACAAGGGCCTGTTGCGGCTCAAGATCAGCCTGAGCGGCGACGCGTGGGCGCGCAACGTGGCGGTCGCCTCGCAGAGCTCGGCCGATCTCATCGGCTCGTTCACCTCGCTCCAGTCAAGCCCGCGCGGCTGGAACGCCGTGGTGCGCGAGATGCTCTCTAACCCCAACCCCAGCCCCAACCCCAACCCCAACCCCAACCCCAACCCCAACCCCAACCCCAACCCCAAGCCTAACCTCAACCCCAACCCCAACCAGGTGCGCGAGATGCTCTCGGCCGCCGACCTCGAGCGCGTCGACGACACGACGCTGATCATCTCGGTGCCGCAGACGGCCGAGTACGACATCACCGAGCCGGAGACCATAGTGGCGGAGATCATGGGCGGCGCGCTGCTCTCAGGCGTCGACGCGCTGCTCACCGCCGCCGCGCCAGCCGGCCAGCTCGTCATCCACGCGCTGCCCGGTAACGCGGCGCTCGACGGCTCGCTCCTCGGAGCGGCCGACGTCGCGGCGATCCAGTCGCCCGGCACAAGCACGCTGCGCATCCAGCTCAACAACGCCCAGTTCTCTGACGCGCTCGCCGACTCGCCCGAGCTGCAGACGGCGCTTGCGCGCGGCTGCACCTCGACGACGGCGAGCGAGTTTGGCTGGAACGCCATTGTGCGCCCCTCGCTCTCGGCCGCAAACCTGCAGATCGTCGACCAGCGGACCGCGCTGATCACCATCCCGCAGTTTGCGCGCTACTCGGTCGTGCTGCCCGAGATCATCCAGATGAGCGTGCCGGCGTCCACGCTCAAGTGCTGCGGCGAGGCGCTACTCGCCACGCCCTCGTTCGTCATCCAGGCGCCCACGCCTGTCGCGCTCTTCGGCGGCTCGCTGCTCGCCAACATCGGCGAGGAGCAGCTGCGCTCCACCGCCAACTTCACGCTGAGCCTCAAGCTCTCGGGGGACGAGTGGAGCGCGGCCATGGACACGGACGACGCGCTGCGCGCCGAGCTGCTCAACAGCCTCGTGGCGACGGCCTCGAGCCAATACGGCTGGAACAGCGTGGTGCGCGGCTACCTAGGCCTCGAGACCCTCGTCCTCGACCGCACCGACAACACCGTCATCATCACCCTGCCCGCCTTCCCGCTGTACGACACCAACACCCCCGAGACCATCACGTGCACGGTCCCCTCGTCCGCCGTCGTCTCGGGCAACCGCGTCTTCGCCTCGCCCTCTTTCCGCATCCGCACCGTCTCGGGCGGCGCCACGCTCACCGGGCGGCTGCTGCAGCGCACGACGGAGCAGGACATTCGCGGCGCGGTCGCGGGCTCCCTCACCTTTGAGCTCACCGTGGGCAACGATACCTTCACGGCCATGGTGGGCCACCGGCACATCGACCCCACAGCGACCATCACGCTGCTCGAGGGCGTGCGCTCGGCCCAGTCCGAGGCGGCGGGGTGGAACGCCGTGGTGCAGCCCGCCCTCGTCAAGGTCAACGTGGAGCGCCTCACGCCCACACGCCTCACCGTCACGCTCCCACGCGTGCCAACCTACGACATCACGGTTCCGGAGACGGTACGCCCGCCTGCTCAGACCAGCCTGCCGTGGATGCGCGCTGCTGCTGCCGTCGAACCCGCCTCCATCACCCCCCTCACCCCCCTCCCCTGGCAGGTGACGGTGTTCTTGCCACCGGCCGCCGTCAGCTCGGGCCAGCGGATTGTTGTGGCACCCTTCTTCGTCATCGAAGCCGACGTGGGGCGCGCCGCGATGCGCGTGCTGCCCGACCCCAGGACCGCGGCTGTACTGCCCACCACTTCCGCCACCGTCGCCACCTCCACCGCGCTCAGCGAGGCCAGCATGCGCGACCTCTACCCACCCAGCATCGGCCTCGTTCTCAGTGTCGACTCATGGCTCAAGACCCTCGGCATGCCCACAGGCGTTGCCGCCACCGAGGAGCTGCTGGCGGGGATTGTCTCCGCGCAGTCCGAGCCATACGGCTGGAACGCCGTGGTGCGCCCCGCGCTGCTGTACACCGACGTGTACCGGCACAACGCGAGCACCGTCACGCTGACGCTGCCTCAGCTCGCGGCGTACGAGATCACGGCCCCAGAGACGATCACCTGCAACCTGCCCGCCTCCGTCCTCGCCTCGCACCAGCCCACCGTGGCCTCGCCCTCGATCGTCATTGAGGCCGTAGGCGGCGCAGCGCGCGTGCATGGCTCGCTGCTTTACGCCCTGCAAGAGTCGCGCTTCAGGCTCGAGTCGCCGCCGCCCTTGCCGCCGCCCTCGCCGCCGCCGCCGCCGCCCTCGCCTCCATCGCCGCCGTCGGTGCCGCCCATGCCGCCGAACCTCGCCCCTTTGCCGCCGCCTCCCTCGCCGCCACCACCCTCGCCGCCACCGCCCTCGCCACCGCCTCCCTCGCCGCCACCCTCACCGCCTCCGCCCGTGCCGCCTCCGCCCACTCCGCCCCCGCCCTCGCCACGGCCCTCGCCACCGCCACCAACGGCGCCACCACCGGGACAGCCGCCAATCCCCCCAGGCGGCCTGCCATCCCTACCGCCATCGCCGCTACCCCAGCCGCCACGACCACCTCCATCCTTGCCGCCTCCCGCCTTTCCCCCGCCATTGTCGCCGCCCTTCCTGCCACCCGCCCCGCCGGGTGGCTATATGCCGCCACCGCCCCTCCCCCCGCCACCCTCCCCCCCGCCGCCCCCATACGCCATTACGCTGGCCGCCGCCGCCCACTCAATCAACATCAGCCTCATCGGCGACAGCTTTGTCGATCGCGACTTCACCCCGGACGAGGTGGTGCAGCTGGTGCACGGGCTGCAGAGTGACCGGCTTGCCGACGGCAGCTGGGAGGCTCGCGTGCTCCGCGAACTGCGGCAGCGCGGCGGCGTGGCATCCCTCGTCCGCCGCCACGACGCGGCCACCCTGACGGTCGACATCCCTCACGAGGTCGGCTACGACTCGCTCGCCCCCGAGGAGATCTCAATCTCGCTCCCGGGCTCGGTGCTCGCCTCCGGCCAGCGGACGCTCGTGCTGCCGAGCTTCACGATCACGGCGGAGAGGGGGGAGGCGCAGCTCTCTGGCAGCTTGCTCGTGCATAACACCGAGGCCGCGCTGCGCTCCGACCAGGAGCACACGCTCGAGATCACGCTCAGCGGCGACCGCTGGCGCGACAACCTCAATGTGGGCGTGGAGGGCGTTGCAGCGGTACGGCAGCTCCTCAGCCTGCTGCGCGTCGCGCCGCGCTACCGCGGTGGCTGGCAGCTGGACAACCCCGAGCGCTCCGGCTGGCAGACGGTCGTGCAGCCCGTGCTGTCGCCCTCGCTCGTCACGCGGCGTGACGAGCGCACGCTGACAATCCGCGTGCCGCAGTGCCTCAACTACGACGTCACCTCGCCAGAGACGATCCAGTTCACCGTGCCAGCGTCCGCCGTTGTCTCAGCCAATGAGATCGCGGGGGGCAACACGGTGACGATCCGCGCCGTCCGCGGGGCTGCGAGCCTCAGTGGCACGCTACTGAGCAACGCGACAGAGAAGACCATCGCCACCGAGGGCGCCACCCTCGTGCTCACACTGAGTGGCGACGCGTGGGCCGCCGAGGTGGGTGTTGCGGACAACCTGCCTACGCGCAGCCTCTTCTCGGGGCTCAACTCGTCGCACTCGGAGCCGGGCGGCTGGAACGCCGTGGTGCGCCCCTGGCTGTCCTACCTGGACGTGAGCCTGCTCGATGCGGCCACGCTGAGCATCCGGATCCACGCTGCTGCCTACCGCATCTCGAGGCCGGAGACCATCGGGCTGGAGATTCCCGCCTTGGCGCTCGCATCGCAGGAGTCCAGCGTGGCCGTGCGCCCAAGCCTGGTCATCGCGCCGACCCCGGGCTCGGTCGCTCTCGAGGGCAGCCTCTGCCAGAACGCCTCCGGAGTGCCCGCAGCGGGTGCCCTCAGCGCCAGCAGAGTGCTGAAGCCCAACGTCAGTCGCTCCGAGTGGCTGGCGCGGCGAACCTGCTCAACGCACGACTGGATGCTAAGCACTCCGAACCTCACCACCGCATGGTTAGGGTTAGGGTGGGTGCCGGCCGTACCAGCGGACCAGTGGGAGTGGGAGCTGCAGAACGTCAACACTGGCGAGAACTGCAGCGACATCACCAAGGATGACTGCTGCAACGTGACCACGCAAAACCACTCGGCGGAAGTCCCACCGTACAACGTCAACAACCTGCTCGTGCCCACCCTCCGCCTCGTGCTCTACGATGAGCAGTGGGTAGACGAAGTCGGCACGAGCGACGTCCTCGCTCGCAAAATCTTCGCAAGCCTGCGCTCGGCCCAGCACGAGCCCGCGGGCTGGAACGCCGTGGTGCAGCCCTCACTGCTGCCTCGCGATCTCGCGCGCCTCTCGGACACCGAGATCGAGATCACGCTCCCGCCCAACCTCGGCTATGAGATCTTCGAGCCCGAGACCGTCCGGTGCTATCTGCCGGCAGTCGCGGTCGTCTCGAATGCCGCCCTGGTGGCGGCGCCGGACCTCGAGATCGTGCCCACCAAGCGCGATGTCACCGCGACGCTCTCGGGCTCGTTGCTCGATCTCGACGAGATGCAGCTGCGCGCCCCTGGCGCGGATGTCCATCTGCTCGTCACCCTCGTCAACGACACGTGGCGGCTCGACGCGGGGCATCAGGCGGCGCTGGCCGCTGGCTTCAGCTCCAGCCTCGCTGCGACGCCGGCGGAGGCCGCCACGCGCAACTCGACCTTGGGCGGTTGGCTCGACGTGGCTTCGCCTGCCCTCGTCGGCGCTGCCGACTTTTACCTCATCGACGCTGCGACGCTCCGCATCGGCGTCCCACAGCTGCCCACGTACCACATCTCCGAGCCGGAGACCATCTCCCTCCTCATCCCCACGGGCGTGCTCTACCTTGGACACGGCGAGGTGGCGGCGGCGCCAAGCTTCACGATCCGTGCGAGCGCGGGCACCGCCTCGCTCGGCGGCAGCCTTCTCGACGAGCCTACCGAGGTGGCGGTGCAAGATGGGACGGAGGCGGCTCTGCGCTTCGGTGGGCTCAACAGCACGGCGCTGCAGCTGCGGATCACGTTGCACCGCGACACGTGGCTCGCGTGGGGCACGCGCGCCGCCGGTGCCGACCCGCTGGTGCTGCCGGAGCCGATGCAGCGGGCGCTGCTCGAGGGCCTGAGCTCGGCCTCGTCCGAGCCCTCGGGCTGGAACGAGGTGGTGCGCCCCGCGCTGCTGCGGCACATGGCGTACACGGCCGCCAACTGCACGATGCTCTACCCCGGGCACGTGCGGCTCCCGGAGTTTGCCAACATTACAGCCGGCGACTTGCCCGTCGTGCCGCGCTACGTGCTGTCCAGCACCGTCAACGGCACGTACCCTAAGATGATTGCCAACGGCACGTTCGTCAACGGCAATCGGTCGTCCTTGTACTGCCCGCGCTGGTGGCCGAGCTGCACGTTCGTCAACGACACGCAAGACGAGCTCGTGCCCCTGCGCGACTGCCCGTCGCCATACCGACTCGTCGCCGTCGACAGCCGCACCGTCGCTCTCTCCATGCCACCCGTGCCGCAGTACGGCATCAGCTACCCTGAGGAAGTCGCCCTGTCCGTGCCTGGCTCCGCCGTCGCCTCGCGCCGCATTTACGAGGCCTTCCCGCGCTTCACGCTGCAGCCGAGCCGCGGCGCGCTGCAGCTCGTGTCCGCAAGCTCGACGCTGCAGCAGATGAGCGAGGTGCAGCTGCGCGACAACGCCTCCACCCTGGTGCTGCGGTTGACGGGGGACGAGTGGCTGCCGTCGCGGGTTGGCGAGATCTTCTCCGGCCTCACGGCGCGGCAGGCCGACCCACTCGGCTGGAACGCCGTGGTGGCGCCCACCCTCCACGGAGGCCTCGCCTCACTCTCCGATTCCAACCGCCTGCTCACCATCAACCTCCCAGCCGCTCCGAGCTACGACGTGCGCTCCACCGAGACCATCCTGCTGACCGTGCCGTACGGCGTCGTGCGCTCCCAGCAGCGGCCTTCCGGCGAGGTCTCGTTTGCCGTCGAGGCGGTGGCGGGCACTGCCGTGCTCGAAGGCACGGTGCTGCCCATGGCGGCGGAGCAAATGCTCAGCACGCTCGGCCAGGCGGCGCAGAGCTTCACCCTAACCCTAACCCCAACCCCAACCCTAACTCGAACCCTAACCCTAACCCTAAGCCAGGCAGCGCAGAGCTTCACCCTAACCCTAACCCCAACCCCAACCCTAACCCCAACCCCAACCCTAACCCTAACCCTAACCCTAACCCTAACCCTAAGCCAGGCGGCGCAGAGCTTCACGGTGACCCTCACCGGCGACGTGTGGGACCCGGCCATCGGCCTCGCTCCCGGCGCACACACGCAGGGCTTCATCGCCGGGCTGCGCTCGGCGCAGGACGAGCCGGCCGGCTGGAACGCCGTCGTGCGTCCCGCGCTGGGCCACGCGCACCTGAGCCGGCTGAGCGACACGCAACTGCGGGTGGCCCTGCCCGCTCGCGCCGCGTACGACATCTCCCGGCCCGAGACGGTCTCGCTCACCATCCCGCCTGCCGCGCTGCTCTCCCGCCAGCCCATCGCCGCCTCGCCTTCGTTTGTCGTCACCGCCACGCGCGGCACGGCCGTCCTGAGCGGTGCGTACCTCGCCAACCTGACGCAAGGCGGCTTGCAGGGCGAGTACGTCTGCGTAGTGGGGTGGACGCTGCCCAACAACCAAGGGCAGCAGAGCGCTTGTGGGTATGGCAGCGGTTGGGTGCCCGTGGACCCGCTCGAGATCCAGCTTTACGGTGACACGTGGGCGCGCGTCCATAACCCTCACTACCTGATGCCACGCCCGGGCCCGGTGCCACTGGTGGGCACGAGGTACCCCGGCTCCTCTGAATGGGTCTTCGGGAACGAGTCGGAGTGGTTGGGCCTGGACGAGGCTGTGGCGATCGAGCTCATCCAAGGCATTCGCTCTTTGCAGTCCGAGCCGACGGGCTGGAACGCCATCGTGCAACGCAGCTTGCAGGCCGAGTATGTCTGTGTGGAGGGGTGGTCTCCGCAAGGGGTGTGGGGTGGTGTCAATGGCACGTTCTGCAATTGGGAGCCTAACGTCAACTCCATCGAGGTACTCTCTTGGGACCGGCTGCTAGTGCACCTGCCGGCAGGTCCGCCATCGGCAGGTCCAGAGTACGCCATCGCCGCGCCTGAGACGGTCGTGGCGGTCCTACCGCCCTCCGCCCTCCGCTCCGGCCAAGAGACGCCCGTCACCCCGTACTTCGAGCTCCGCCCGTCAGGGGCGATCGCCACCTTCACGGCCATTGGGCTCGGAGTGGGCCGCGATGAGAGGCTCTTCCGCAGTTGGCCCAACCCCGAGCTGATAATCACGCTGGAGCACGACACGTGGCACCCCAGTGTGGGCAACGAGACTAACACGGCCGGCGCGACGCAGGCGATCCTCAACAACATCTTCACCACGCAGTCCGAGCCGGGTGGGTGGAACGCGGCCGTGGTGCCGGTGTTCACTCCGTCGATGCTCACGCGCGTGTCCGACACCGTCGTGCGCATCCTCGTGCCGACGGTGCCCACCTATGACATTGACGCACCCGAGACGCTGCGCTGCACCGTGCCGCGCGCGTCGGTCGTGGGCCGCCAGACCATCGTGGCGGCGCAGCAGATCGAGATCAAGCCCGAGAGCGGCACCGGCAGCATGTCGGGCAGCATCTTCGACAACAACGCCGAGACCTCGCTGCAAATGGAGCCCGTGCCCCCGCCCGTGTTTGCACACAACGCCACCGCGCGCCTCACGGGCTCACTCGTCTCGCTTCCGACGGAGGCAGCCGTGGTCGGCACCGGGACCACGCTGGTGGTGCGCCTGCTGGCGGACACCTTCGTGCCACTGTCGACGCTATCACCCTCCGACCTCGAGGCGTTGACCAGCGGCTTCACGGCAGACGGCGACGAGGCAAAGGGGTGGAATGCGGTGGTGCGCCCGACGCTCGCCCTCGAGCACCTGACGCTCAGAGCCAACGCAACAGAGCTCGTCGTCTCGCTGCCGGGCTTTGCTGGCGCCAATCGCTACTCGATCCGAACCCCGGAGGTGCTCACCGTCTCGCTCCCCGCCGCGGCGCTCACGTCGGGCCGGGCAGCTGTCGTCGCGTCGCCGCCGCTGCGCATCTTGGCCGAGCCCAGCCCCATCGACCTGACGGGCTCACCGATGCCTGCCGGCTTGGACGAGGCGGCCATCCGCGACACTGCAACCCTCTCGCTCACGCTGCGCCTCGACGACGCTGACGGCTGGGTCGCGGGAGTCGCTGCAGACCAGGCGCTGCGCAATGCGTTGGCGGGCGGCGTGCGCTCGGCGCAAGAGGAGCCCAATGGCTGGAACGCCGTGGTGCTGCCTGCGCTGGCCGCTGCCAGCTGGATCGTGACTCCGGGCAGCGCCGACCTCACGATCCAGCTGCCGCGGCTCCCAGCATACCAGATCCTGGCGCCTGAGACCGTGGAGGTTGCGGTGCACTCCTCGCTGCTGCTCTCTGGACGAGGCCGGCTCGCTTCGCCGTCGCGCTTCGTTGTGCACCCCGAAGCGGGCGTGCCTTCCCTCGCCTCCAGCCTGCTACTCGAGCCCCACAGGAGGCACTACAGCAACGCGACCAGCGAGGTGCAGGTGGACCTCGGCGAGCAAGGGTCGGGCGCGATCAGCCCGACACCACCCAACTCTCCTGACACCACCTTCAACGCCAGCATGCTGCGCGAGCCACGCATGGACGGCGGCGGCCTCTACCACGCCCTCGTGTTGCAGCTAGATGGCGACATCTTCCTGCCGCAGCTCGGCGCAGAGGGGGAGCTCTCTGCGCTACTGCTCCGCTCACTGACCTCTGACCAGAACGAGCCCGGCGGCTGGAACGCCGTGCTTTCGCCCGCCCTCACCCATGCACACCTGGACCGACCGAGCGAGAGCAGCGTACGTCTCACGATCCCACCCGCGGCGGGGTACAACATCTCGACCCCAGAGACGATTCGCATCGTGCTCCCGGGCGGGTTGGTCGCTTCGAACCGCACGTACATGTGGCTGCCGTCGCTCGTGGCGAGGCCAGACGAAGCCATCTGGACCGACATGGAGGTTGAGAGCAACTTGCTACCACCTGTGGGCGTGGTGTCTGAGCAGGACCTGCGGAGCAACGCCACCCACGCCAGCCTCTCTTTCAAGATCACCTTAACGCACGTGGGCAGCGGGAGAAAGCCAACCAACGCCGACTGGAATAGCCACAAGAGCCTTTTCACCGACGAACTGGTCACGGGGCGCTCTTACTGGCCGTCCAACCTTGAGGATCCAGGCTACGTCGCCACCAAGGTAGCGCTCTTGGGCTCGGTGGTGAGCGCGCTCCGCAACGAGGAAGGTGGCTGGGAAGGCGGCGGCGAGAGCGGCGGCTGGGACGAGCAGGTCCTACGCGGCGGGGCTCAAGATCACCTTAACTGGTACACCAATGGTCTTATGCCCCTGCTGATGGTCACACGCCTCAGTGATTACACCGTACTCGTCGAGTGCCCGTTACCTCTGCCCAACTATGACATATCGGCGCCGGAGCTGTTGCGCGTCGCTGTCCCCGCTGCGGCCTATTGCAACGACGCGCAGTGCCCGCTCAAGGACGTGCTGAGCCCGTGGACAGGGGCAAACCAAGCTGCGGCCGACAAGTTGCAGCCACCATCTGGTTGCGGTGCGTGCGTCGCCGAGGGCGCGGTCTCCGAGTTGGCAGGGCCGAGCATCCTCGTGCTCGCTTTGCCAGGCGCCGCGCAGGCGCAAGGCCCGCTGATGCCCACGGTGGGCCTCGAGCAGCTGCGCACCGCCCAGGAGCCGCCCGTGCTTGAGCTGACGCTGACCGACGACCGCTGGTCGGAAGCCCTGGTGGAGGAGGTCCAGCGACAGGGCCTCACACAGGGCGGCGCGCAGGCGGAGCACGTGCTCAGCTCGTTCCGCTCGCCAAGCTCACAGCAAGATGGCTGGAACGCTGTGATGCACTCCGGTGCTAGGACGGCCCGCACGCACGCATCGATGACGATAGCATCCAACACGACAGCCACGATCGCGTTCGGATGGGACGCATTCGCCGACTACGCGCCGCGCACGCCCGAGACGGTGCGGCTGACCGTTCCCGGCTCGGCGGTGGCATCTGGCATGCCGCTCTCGCTGGGCTCGTTTGTGGTGACCGTGGATGCGGGCTCGGTCTCGCTGTCAGGCTCGCTGGGTGCCACGCCCACCGAGGCCGCTCTGCGTTCGGCCGAGCCGCAGACGCTGCGCCTCACGCTGGAGGGGGACACGTGGAGCCCGACAGTGGGGCTGGAGGGCGACGCAACGAACGCGCTGCTCAGCTCCCTCAGCTCGGCTCAGTCGGAGGCGGCGGCGTGGCTGGACGTCGTGAAGCCGGGGCTGTCGAGCACCGACCTCGAGGTGCTGGACGCGCACACACTGGTGCTGACGGTGCCGCAGCGGGCGGCATACGACATCGCAGCGCCCGAGACGATCTCGTGGAACGTGCCCGCCGAGGCCACCGCCTCTGGGCTCGCCTACGTGACTTGCTGCTGGCCATGGAACATCGCGGTGCAGCCATTGCCAGGCATAGCCACGCTGGGCGGCACGCTGCTGCTCGACCGGCAGGAGCGCAGCATGCGTGGCGGCGGCAAGACGCTCATCATCCGGCTGAGCGGCGACACGTGGGCGGCCTCGCTGGTTGCGCCCACCGAGGCGGTGGCCGACGAGCTCTTCGATGGCCTCATCGCAACGCCCCAGCTCCCCGGCGGCTCGCTGGCGACGATGCGGCCGCTGCTCTCCGCCGCTGCACTGACGCTGCTCGACAACTCGACGCTGCGCATCAGCCTCCCCGTCGTGGGCGAGTACCATCTTCACGGCACGACTGAGACGCTGCGGCTCGAGCTATCCGCCGGGCTGCTCACGTCCCGCCAGCCGCTCCGCGTGCACCCGGACCTGCAGATCGTGCCCACCGTCACCTTTCGGCTCGTGCTCACGCTGTACAAGGACTCGTGGCACACGAGCGTCGGCATGGACTCGCCCGCCTCGGACGCGCTGCTCGGGGCGGTGAGCAGCCTGCAGGATAATGAGCCCATGGGGTGGAACGCCGTCATGCGGCCGCGGCTGCGCTACCACGACCTAGAGCGACTCGACCGCACGACGATGGTGCTGCACGTGCCGCAGCTCGTCGACTTCGAGATCGTCGAGGCCGAGACCATCCGCGCCATGCTGCCGGGCGTGGCGCTCTCGTCGCAGACCACCGGCGTTGCGGTGCCCAACCTGGTCGTCTACCCATTCTCGGGCAGTGCCTTCCTCTCGGGCGACCTAACCAACACCTCCGTCGATGAGCAGAGCATGCGGCTCGTCACGCGCGAGCTGTACGTGCATCTCCGCCACAACACCTTCAGCTACGCGCTCGCCAACGCCTCCGACCCGAGCCGCAGCACGATCTGCCAAGAGATCCTCGACGGCATCGTCTCTCGGCTAGCTGGGCCTGGCTGGAACGCGCAGGTGGCGGGGCTCGACGCGGCAGGGCAGATCACGCGCACCGGGCCGCAGGAGCTCCGCCTGCGGCTGCCGCCTCTCCCGGCCTACTCCATTACCGAGCCGGAGACGGTGGACGTCACACTTCCGAGCTCGGCCCTCGTCGCCCGGCAGCCGCTGCTCGCTGGCTCCTTCGTGGTGCTCGCTGACCCAGGCTTCTGCGATGTCTCTGGCTCGCTCATGACCGCCGGTGCGGAGGACGTGCTACAGACGCGGCAGACCGAGCTCGTGCTGACGCTGCGCCACGACACGTGGCTGCGGTCCATCGTCGACGACCCAGCTGTCGCGGCCGAGCTCTTCCTTGGGACCAGTGGCCTGGGTGGTGGGCTGGTGAACGGCCTGGACAATGGGTGGAACACGCGGGTGCGGCCGATTTTGACGCAGGATATGCTACGGCTCGAGTCCGACACGGTGCTGGTGCTGACGATACCCGCCAGCGACGTGATCTACCCACTGTCCATCGGGGGCGAGTACAAGATCAGCACGCCCGAGACGATCACCGTCGCCATCCCCGCCGCGGCGCTGCGCACCTTACGCGCGATTGTCGCCGCGCCTGCGGTGCGCGTGCAGGCCGACAGTGGCTCACTGGCGGTCGAGATCGGAAAGTATATCGCCAATGAAGACCGTTACACCTTTGACGACGGCTTCACCACGGAAGACGGTCAGCTCTCTATGTATGACGAGCTGATTCAGGGGTCCGAAGTGGTGGTCTCCCTCAAACTCCAGGATGATACGTGGGACCACCCGGATGACTTCAACCGGACCAACTGGCTCGATGTGCTGGCTACCATATACACCAGTGAGCACGCGGCGCAAGACGGCTGGAAGAAAGCAATCATGACGCGGATGCGAGAGCAGGTATGGGCTAGAGTCACCAGGTTCTCGGACACTGAGCTTCGCCTCAAGCTGCCGGTGACGCCTACCTACACCATCTTCACGCCCGAGACCATCACCATCTCCTTGCCAGAGACCGCGACGCGTGCGCGCCGCCAGTACATCAACGTGGCGAGCTTTGTGGTGGTCCCGTCACGAAGCGACATGTTCGTGGCCGATAGCTATCTGGACGAGGAGATGCTCAGGAGCGACGCGAGTCTCAAGACGGTCACTTTTCAGCTCGACCTAACCAAGGGTAAGTTTTGGAGCGATGACGTGGCCATCTTCGAGAACAGCGACGCTCGCATCAAGCTTCTGGAGGATCTCAAGCCGTTCGGGAATGGAGGCGGCCCACTCGGCTGGAGCAACATGGTGGAGCCGTACCTGACGACCACGAACAGCTGGCAGCTGGAGACGGACGCGTTCGACGGCATCAACGACGACATTCGCAGCTCGCTCTCTCTCAGGCTCTTCCAATACGAAAACTACAACATCACGGCGCCAGAGCTGTGCGCCACCCCCCCCTCTCCCTATCCGATCTGAACCCGGTCCCGCCCAAACCCACAGCGGGCTCCGACCACCGCTCACCGCCCCCGTTGCGCGCGCCGTTGCAGGATCGTGCTCAGCGTGTTTGGCCCACCTGTGCTCAAGTCGGCCTCGCTTCGCAGCGACGCCTACTTCCTCGTGCGCGCGACGCGGGGCCAGGCGTGGCTCTCTGGCTCGATGAACGAGGCCGACGTGCGCGCGGGCTTGGATCACACGCTCGAGGTGCGGCTGAGCGACGCCGACTGGCCGAACGAGCTGCTGAGCTCCGACAACGACGGCAACGCCGACTCTGACGGCGCGCTGCAGCTCATCGAGAACCTCGAGGCGCCTCTGACCGAGCTCGCGGGCTTCCACTACGTGCTCAAGCCGACGCTCACAGTGGCGCGCGTCGACTCGGGGCTACTGCGCATCACAATCCCCGGCTCGGCCGCCTATTCGATCGCGTCGCCGGAGACGCTCCACCTCAGCATCCCCGGCGGCGCCCTGTCGACACGAGTGGACCAGCCGGTCGAAGGCTACGTGGTCATCAACGCGACTGGCGGCACGGTGACGGTGGGGGGCAAGCTCACGAGGCTGAGCACGGAGGCGTCGCTTCGCGACGTGGCGTCGCCCCAGGAGCTCGAGCTGACGCTGTCGGACGACGAGTGGCTGAGCGACGCGCTGCTTGATGCGGAGACCGGCTCGCTTGCGGACACTGCGCGCATCGACGTCTTCTCTCAGAGCGGGGTCGACACCTTTGGCTGGGACAATGTGGTGCGCCCACGGCTGCAGGGCATCGGGGCGACGCTGCTCAACAGCAGCACGCTTCGCCTCTCCTTCCCCCCCTTCCCCTCGTACGACATATCGACGCCCGAGACCCTCACCCTCTTCATCCCGTCGACGGCCGTCATGTCGCGCCAGCCGATCACCCTCGGCAACGCCCTCATCATCCGCGCCAAGAGCGGTTCCGCGCGGCTCGGGGGCACCCTTGTGCTGGCAGCGCTGCGTGGCCCGTTCACCAACGTGAGTGAGAGCTACCAGCTGCAGCTTGACATCCAACAGGACACCTCCAACCAGCCGTTCGAGTCCCTCAGCCGGTGGGCCCCCTCGCTCGGCACGCCCGGCCCCAGCGAGGCATCCGACCAGCTGCTCTCGGCGCTGCGTGCGCTGCCCGTAGGCATCGCCCTCTCCAACGTCTCCACAATGGGCGAGCACAACCTCCTCAACTACTCGCACATGCGGCTCCTCGACAACTTCACCCTGCGGCTCAACGTGACGGTGCCGCGCGACCTGTACACCCCGGTGGTCAACCTCACCCTCGCCGACCTGCCCTCGACGGTCTTCGCCTGTTGCAACGCCACGCGCCCCGTCCAGCTGGTGGTGACGTGGTTCGAGCACGTCGAGGAGCTCCCGACGGGCGTCTTCGAGCGCTACAACGACGAGGCCTCGCTCGTGGCCCTCGCGCCCTCGCACCTGGTGAGCGGCGCCTGGCAGCCCAACCTGCTCGCGCAGGCGGGCGCGAGCACGCTGCAGCACACACTCGAGATCTCTCTGTACGGCGACGCGTGGAAGCCCGAGCTGGGCGAGCCGGGCAGCCAGGCCACCGCGCAGCTGCTGGCCGGCCTCACCTCGGCGCAGAACGAGCCGCACGGCTGGAACGCCGTGGTGCAGGCGCGGCTGAGCGCGGCCAACCTGCGCAGGGAGAGCGACACGCTCGCCGTGGTCACGCTGCCGAACAGCGCTGACTACTCGGTCGACGCGCCCGACACGATCGAGATCACCATCAGCGCCGCCTGCCTCCGCTCAGACGAGCTCATCCATGTCGACCGCACGGTCGCCTCCCCTGTGTGGGCGCGCTGGCCCGCGCTGCAGGTGCACCCGCTCGTCATCTCGCCCATCGCGGGGAGCGCGCTCGTGACAACCGACATCGTCTCCGAGGCCGACTTGAAGCGGGGCGGCCGCAAGATCAACATCACTCTCGTGGGCGACACCTGGGTCGATGCGGTGGGTCGGACCGACCTCTCCGGGGCGGGCCTCGAGGTGAATGCGGAGATCGTGCGCGGCCTCGCCTCGTCCAACATGGACGCCTTCCACTCGACCGGCTGGAACCGCGTGGCGCAGAGCACGCTCGCCTTCCTCGCCACGTCGCTCGCGCTCGTGCACAGGGTCTCGGACACGCTCATTACGATTGACGTGCCGTTTGTCTCGGGCTACGACATCTCAGCTCTCGACACAGTCACGGTCACGGTACCGCCCTCCGCCGTGCGCACCTACATGACGACTCCCGGCGACTCCTTCGTTGTGAGGCCTGTTGCAGGCCAGGCGACGCTTGGCGGCTCGCTCGCGCTCCACGCGACCGAAGCCACCCTGCGCACCCAGGACACGCTCCTCTCGATTACGCTCTCTCATGACTCGTGGGCCGCCGGGTCGGGCGAGCTGGAGAACATGGCCGACGCGACCGCGCTGCTCATCCTGGGCGCTGCCGTCGCGAGCACGACTCAGGACTTTGGGTGGAACAACATCGTGCGCCCCGCCCTGCTGCAGGCTTGGGACGACGGGGTGGCATCGAGAGCCAGCGCAGCAGCGGCAGCAGCGGCGACGGCGGCGGCAGCCGCTGCCGACGGTACTGTTGTTGAGGAGGTTGACGCTGATGCCGAGCCGCTACCGATGGTGCTGCTTCGGCCCAAGCGGCACTTGGTCGAGATTCGGCTGCCAACGCTGACCACCTACCGCATCCTCGAGCCCGAGACAGTCCAGATCACCCTCCCCGGGGAGACGCTGCGCTCGGGCAGCGAGATCGAGATCTGGCCGTCGCTCGTCATCCGCCCCTCGCCCGCCTCGCCGCACGTCCTGCTCTCGTTCAGCTCTGCCGACTGCACAGGCTCCGACGTGAATCAGGTCTGCACGGGCTCGTCACACGTCGCCGAGTCGCAGCTGAGCGCGCCGCCGACGGACGCAAGGGGCACCCGCATGATCATCACGCTCGGCGACGACGCGTGGGTGGACGGCATCGACGGCGGCGAGGGCGAGGGCAGCGTGGCGATGCTGCGCGCCGTGCGCTCAGCCTCCGAGGCCGAGGCCTCCGGCTTCAACGCGGTCTTCCGCAAGCAGCTGGACTGGCGCAACATGTCCCTGATCAACCACAAGACCCTCGAGTTCCTCCTGCCCTCGCCACCGCAGTACGGGCTGCTCGCCCCAGAGACCCTGACCATCGTCATCCCGGCGTCCGCGGTGCTGTCGGCCCGTGCGATGGAGGCCAACCCCCTGGTGATCGAGGCGGAGGTGGGCGCTGTGCAGCTGTCGGGCAGCCTGTCGGGCAGCTGCACGGACCGCGCCCTGCGCTCGACCGAGGCGCTCGACCTGTACATCACGCTGCAGGGCGACTCCTTCGTTGCAGGCGTAGGCATGCCAGGCGCCACGTCCACCGCGCTGCTCGACGGCCTCGTGTCCTCCCGCGACGGGCCCGCTGCGTGGGCGGCCACGGTGCGCCCGCTGCTGTCGCACACCTCGCTGCAGCGGCTCAACCAGAGCGCCGTGCGGCTGCGGCTGCCGCCCGTGCCGCGCTACGCCACGGAGGTTCCCGAGACGATCTCGATCCACTGGAATGTGTCGGCGGCCCCTTGGGACGCACTGCCGCTCACCACCTCGCGCAAGTCCATGTACGCGCGGGTCGTGGTGGTCAGTCCGGAGCCCACCGCGAGGGCGCGGCTCCTCAACGCGGGCGTCACCTCTCCGCTGCTCGACCAACTCTCCGTCGCCTCCCTCAACGGCGACCCGTTGGCCGTCGACGTGCCAATCCTCAACGTCAGCCTGAATCTGTGCTGCAACGCCTCGCTCAAGCCGCTCACCAACGAGACGGAGCTCATCCTCATCCGCGGGCTGCGCTCGCTGCAGTCCGAGCCCGGCGGCTGGAACGCGCGCATCGCGCCAGGGCTCGGCGTCCTCGAGGTCTTCGACGACTCCGTCTCCTTCCGCGTGCCGCCCAGCCTCGACTACGCGATCTCGGCCCCGGAGACCATCGAGCTCGTCATCCCCGCTGCCGCCCTCGACAACTGGGACCGCGGCGACCTCCATGCTACGCTCGGCGAGCAGGCGGGCCCCATCCTCGCCGAGCCGCGGCTGCGCATCATGCCGCGGACGCCCGCGCTCCGCGTGAGCGAGGAAGCCGTGCCGATTCTGCTCGTCCCCGCCTTCTTTTGGCGGCCGGGCCTCGAGGCCAGCATACCGCAGCATGGCACGCCGCAGGACGGCAACGCGCTGCTCGTCTCTGACGTGCGCAGCCGCGCCTCCTCCGAGAAGAACCTCACGCTGCGGCTGCACGACGGCACCGACCCCGTGGACGTGTGGGTGACGGCCGAGGCGACGGCCGAGGTGCTGATGGGCGGCTTTGCGAGCGAGCAGCAGCAGCCTGGCGGTTGGAACGAGATCGTGCGGTATGGCGCTCCTCCCAACATCTCGATCGCCAACGACACGATGGTCATCGCTTGGCCCACCGGCCACTTTGACGACTACGCGCCGCGCACGCCCGAGACGGTGCGGCTGACCGTTCCCGGCTCGGCGGTGGCATCTGGCATGCCGCTCTCGCTGGGCTCGTTTGTGGTGACCGTGGATGCGGGCTCGGTCTCGCTGTCAGGCTCGCTGGGTGCCACGCCCACCGAGGCCGCTCTGCGTTCGGCCGAGCCGCAGACGCTGCGCCTCACGCTGGAGGGGGACACGTGGAGCCCGACAGTGGGGCTGGAGGGCGACGCAACGAACGCGCTGCTCAGCTCCCTCAGCTCGGCTCAGTCGGAGGCGGCGGCGTGGCTGGACGTCGTGAAGCCGGGGCTGTCGAGCACCGACCTCGAGGTGCTGGACGCGCACACACTGGTGCTGACGGTGCCGCAGCGGGCGGCATACGACATCGCAGCGCCCGAGACGATCTCGTGGAACGTGCCCGCCGAGGCCACGTTTGGGCTGCACCGGTACGACGCGCCTGAGACGATCGAGCTGCTGCCCACGGCAGGGAGCGCGAGGATGCTCGGCAGCATGATGGTACGCAACACCGACGCGCAGCTGCAGAATGACGAGGAGATCAACCTCGTGGTACGGCTCACGGGTGACACGTGGGTGGAGGGTGTGGATCAGGGCGGTGAGGTGACTCGCGACTTGCTGGCGGGCCTGGCGTCGGCCCAGTCGGAGGCCTACGGCTGGAACGCCGTGGTGAGGCCCTTCCTGAGGCAGATGGCGGACGGGTTGAACGTCACGATGCAGTCCGACACCGAGCTGACGATCGGCATTCCGTCGATCTCGCTGTACGACATCTCCATCACCGAGAGCATCTCGCTGACGATCCCGCGTTCTGCACTCGTCTCCAAGATGAGCTTCCGGCTGGCCGAGCCCTTTGTTGTCTACCCTGCGCCACCGACCGCCACGCTCTTCGGCGACCTCATGCCCTCGTTCACAGAGTTCGAGGTGCAGTCGATGAAGTCGTTCACGCTGCAGGTCAAGGTCACGGGCGCCACCTTCAGCCGCGAGCTCGCAGAGTACACGGCGAGCGGCGTGCGGCGCACCAAGGCGCTCGTCGCCGGCCTGCGCGGCTCCTCTGCGTCCGCCACCGGCTGGAACGCCGTCGTGCAGGCCGAGTTCGCCTTTGGGCACGTGGCACGGCTGGGCGACACGCTGGCGAACATCACCATCCCACAGGTGGGCAGGTACTCGCTCACCGAGCCCGAGACCATCCTGCTGACCGTCCCGTCGCTCTCGCTGACCTACGAGCCCGCGCCCATCTACGCGTTCCCCTTCATGGTCATCCACCCCCTCGCGGTCAAGGCCGAGCTGCAAGGCACGCTACTGCTCGCGGCCAACAACAACGAGGCGGCCTTGCGCGACGACACCATCTTCTCCATCGAGATTATCATCCAGGGCGCTGCGTGGGGCAGGTACACGCAGGTCGCTGACGGCGGTGACGGGCCGACGTCGCGACTGCTGCGCGGCATCCGCTCGGCGCAGAACGAGCCGTTTGGGTGGAACAGTGTGGTGGCGCCCATCCTCGGCCCGCAGCACGTGCGGCGGTTTGGCGACGTTGTGGAGATCCGCGTGCCCTCGGTGCCCAACTACCAGCTCTCTCGCCCAGAGACCATCACAGTGACCCTGCCGGGTGGCGACCCCGACATCGACCCGCTGCTGTGGACCATGGAGGGCACGACGTACGACGTCGTCGCGCGGCCGCCCTTCCGCATCAGCCCCGACGCGGGGAGCGCGGTCGTGAGCGGCGAGGCCATCGGCGGCGTCGACGAGCAGTGGCTCTCCTCGGGAAAGGCGGTCGTGCTCACCATCTCACTCGAGGACGACACCTGGGTCGATGCGGTGGGCGTCGACGACTTTGGCGACGGCCCCACGACCGACCTGATCAACGGCATCAGCGCGTCGGCAACGAGCCTGACGGGGTGGAACAACATCATCCGCCCGGGCATCCGGCCGTCCAACATCATCCGCCTAGACGACACGACCGTGCGCGTCACCGTCGACGAGTTCTTCGACTTCGACATCCAGGCCGCGGAGACCGTCTCCGTCAATGTGCCCGCCTCCGCGCTCGTCTCGGACATGGCCATCGTCGCGCAGCCCAGCTTCGAGCTGCTGCCCATCGCGAGCTCGGCCACCATCGGCGGTGAGGTGGCCATCGGCTCAAGCGAGGTCGCCATCCAGATGGGGCTCGTGCCGGTGCTTGCCATCGTGCTCAACTCGGACACCTTCGTTTCGGCCATCGGGCTCGAGCACGACGCCGACGGGCCGACGATGCAGCTCATCCGCGGGCTCACCTCGGCGCAGAGCGAGCCCAACGGCTGGAACGCCGTGGTGCAGGCGGGGCTGCAGCCGAGCGACGTGCGGTACGTGAGCGCCTCCGAGGTGCAGGTGCACATCCCGCAGTTTCCCCAGTACGACATTACGCGGCCCGAGACGATCGTGCTGACCATTCCGGCGGCGTGCATGCGCAACAACCCCACCGACATCCAGAACGCCGCGAGCTTCGAGCTCCACGCGGCGCGCGGCGAGGCCGAGCTTAGCGGGAGCGTGCTGGGCGCGATCTCCGAGGCGGAGCTGCGCTCGGGGCTCTCGGACGCGGCGCTCGCGCGCGGCCTGAGCGCCGAGAACGCCACGCTCGCGCTCGAGATCTCCCTCGTGCACGACACCTTCACCCCGTGGAGCTTGTGCGAGGGCGGCGTGCAGAATGTCACTGAGCTCGTCGCGCTGCCGCTGCCCCCGAGCTGGTGCTGGCCGCCCGCGCCGGCCCCGCCGGGCTGGGTCCTGCCGCCGTCGCCGCCGCCGTTTGCTCCCGCGTGCGCCGAACAGCAGTACGACGGCTGGAACCGCGTGCTCGCGTCGGTGCCGTGCAGCAGCGTGCACCGCCTCAGCGACCGCCGCATGCGGCTCGAGGTGCCCGCCTTCACCGCGTACGACATCGACGCGAGCGAGACCATCTCGGTGACGCTGCGCGCCGGCGCGCTCTCCTCCCACCAGCCGACCACCGCCGCCATCACCTTCTCGGTCGTGCCCAACGCCGGCACTGCGCTGCTTTCGGGCACCTTGCTCAGGATGGACGAGAGCGGCATGCGCGCGGGCGGCGGCACGCTCACGATCTCGGTGGTGGGAGACTCGTGGAAGCCGACGCTCGGCGACGAGCTCCGGATGGAGATCCTCTCGGGGCTCGCGTCGGTGCAGCTGGAGGCGCAGGGGTGGACCAACGTGGTGCGTGGCGCGCTGCGCCCCGAGCACCTCGAGCTGCTCGGCCCCGAGGCCGTGCGCGTCACGCTGCCGCCGAGCGCCGCGTACAACCTCGTGCTGGCCGAGACCGTCGCCGTGCAGATCCCTGCAGCGGCTCTCGTCTCCGGCCGCATGGTCGACGCCGACGCGCTCATCGAGCTGGCGGCGGTGCCGGGCCGCGCCATATTCAGCGGCTACAGCGAGTACGACAGCACGGAGGCGGCGCTGCAGTGGGGCACGGCGTCGCGCTGGAGCGAGGAGGCCAACGCGCTGCTCACCGCGCCGCTCACGCTCACCGTGACGCTGCTCGAGGAGGAGTGGGCCCCGGAGGTGGGCTCCAACTCAGCGGTCTCCGCCGCACTCCTCGCCACGCTCACCTCGGCGCAGGACGAGCCGGCTGGCTGGAACGCCGTCGTGCGGCCCGCGCTGAGCCACGTGCACCTGCTGCGGCTGAGCGACACGGTGCTGCAGCTCACGCTGCCGCAGCGCGCCAACTACGAGATCTCCGCGGCCGAGACGCTGCAGGTGACCTTCCCGCCGCAGGCGCTCCGCTCCAACCAGAGCCTGACGGCGCCGCTACTCGCCGTGGAGGCGAGCCGCGGCGTGGCGGTCGCATCGGGCGAGTTCCTGCACGCGCTGCACGAGGAGGAGCTATCGTCGCGCGAGCTCACGCTCGAGCTCACGCTGCTCGGTGACTCGTGGGTGCCGCTCCTCGAGCAGAAGTTTGCGCACAAACTCATCGAAGGCCTGACCGCCACCTCCTCGCAGCCCGCCGGCTGGAACCTCGCCGTACAGCCGACGCTCTTCCCGCGCCACGTCACGCGTGTCGACGCGCGGACCGTGCGCATCTCGCTGCCCGCTACGCCGGCGTACGACATCTATACGCCAGAAACGGTCGAGGTGCACATCCCAGGCGGCGCTCTCGTCTCCAACCGGCCGCTCACGGTGGAGCCTGGGCTGCGCATGCTGCCAACGCCGGGCAGCGTGCGCTTCGCGTCGGGCTCGCTGCTCGAGGGCTGCGACGAGGCCGCGCTGCAGTCGGCGGAGGACCGCACGCTGCACCTCGAGCTCGTCAACGACACGTGGACCGACGCCATCTTCGAGCACGACATGGGCCAGGGCAGCTCGAGCCAGCTCATCCGCGGCCTGCGCTCCTCGTCGATGCGCGCGGCCCACCTGGGCACCAACAACTACGGCCGCGCGACGGGGTGGGACGCCGTCGTGCAGCCGGCGCTGCGCCACACCAACTGGCACGTCCACATCGATGAGGCCCACGCCGCCGCCTTCGCCGCCGACCCCAACTCCACGGGCGTCTATATCGCGCCGCGACCGACGGTGGCCGTCCTCACGCTGCCGCAGCTGGCCGAGTACAGGCTGCACGCGCCCGAGAGCATCGAGGCCACCATCCCGCCCTCCGCCACCGCCTCGGGCCAGCGCGTGCGCGCGCTGGCGCCTCTGCGCGTCGACGTCACCCTCGGCACCGCGCGGCTCGATGGAAGCCTGCTCGCAGCACCCACGGAGGCGTCGCTCCGCTCGGCGGCGACGGTCGAGGTCGAGGTCCTGCTGCAGGGCGACATGTGGGCCGCCGGCGTGGGCGACGACCACCCGGCCACCGTCGCGCTGCTCGCCGGGCTGCGCTCGGCGCAGGACGAGCCGGCCGGCTGGAACGCCGCGGTGCTGCCGGCGCTCGACTTCCGCCACGTGACGGTCGACAGCCCGACGGCGCTGCGCATCGAGCTGCGGCAGGTCGCCTTCTACCAGATCGACGAGCCCGAGACGATCACGGCGAGCATCCCGGCCACCGCGCTCGCCTCAGACCTGCCCGTCGTGGCCTCGCCGCAGATCGTCATACGCGCCACCCCCGGCAGCGTGGTCTGCGGCGGCAGCTTCGCCACAGCGCCCACCGAAGCCGCCATCGCAGGGGCGGCCGCCATCCCCGGCACCCTGCGCCTCACGCTGCAGCGCGACAGCTGGAGCCCCTCCATTGTGCGCGCCGCCGCGCTCCATGCCGCCGACAGCGAGCAATGGCTTCCGGCGGCCGAGCGCGCCACGGTCCATGCGTTGATCGAGGGGATCGTCTCGGAGCAGAGCGAGCCCGCGGGCTGGACCGCGGTGATGGTGCCGCTGCTCGCCGCCACGGCCAACATCACGCTCGAGGACAACGGTGCCACGCTTCTCCTCGACGTGCCCGCCACCGAGGCGTACGGTATACTCGCGCCAGAGACCATCTTCGTGCGCATCCCTCCGGTTGCTGTGGCCTCGGCCGCCACGCTGCTCGCCAGCCCGCCGCTCGTCGTCTACGCCACGCCGGGCGAGGGCACCTTTGGCGGCACGCTCGCGGCGTCCCCCCTTATGGAGACGGTGCAGGCGGCCTCGGGCGGCACGCTGCTCATCGAGCTGTCGGGCGACACGTGGGCGCCCAGCGTGGGGCTCGCCGACCTCGACGACACGGCCGGCCGGCTGGGGCGCGAGCTCTTGGCCGGCCTCGTTTCCGCGCAGTCGGAGCCCGGTGGCTGGAACGCCGTGGTGCAGCCGCGCCTCGACCCCGCGCGCGTCTCGCAGCTCGACGCCACCACGTTGCAGATCGAGCTGCCGCAGCTCGCGCGCTACGCCATCAGCGAGCCCGAGACCATCTCCTTCGCCGCGCCCGGCGCCGCCACGCGCACGGGCGTGCCCGTCCTCATGAGCGCGCCGCTCATCCTGCGCCCCACGCTCGCGCGCGCGCGGCTGTCGGGCAGCCTGATGGCGCGCGCGTCGGAGGAGGCCATCCGCGAGGCGGGCGCGCTGCAGCTCACGATCACGCTCGACGGCGACGAGTGGCTGCCAGCCGTCGGCAGGCAGGGTGGCGCTGCCGACGAGGCGGTGGCCCGCCAGCTCATCGAGGGGCTGCGGCCGTCGCAGGCCCACGACACGGGCTGGGCGGCGGTGGTGCAGCGCGGGCTCGACGGCCGCCACGTGCGACGCATCTCGAGCGTCGCTGTCGCCCTCTCCGTCCCCCAGCTGCTGTCCTACGATATCGCCGCCCCCGAGACCATCGATGTCCTCATCCCGGCGTCGGCTCTCCTCTCAGGCCAGCCGCTGCCCGCGGTGCCCGCCATCCGCCTCGTGGCTGCCAACGGCACACTGATACTCGGCGGTACGCTGCTCGAGTCGGAGACCGAGGCCACGGTGCAGACCGGCGGCGGCACGACGCCGACGAGCGTGCCTCGGCTCCGCCTCGAGCTCGCGGACGACACGTGGCTCGACGGCCTCGGTGGCACCGTTGTCCACGGCGCTGGGCCCGCCGCCAACGCGAGCGTCGAGGCGGGCCCGGCCGAGGCGGCGGCGTACGCGCTCATCCGAGGTCTGCAGTCGCAGCAGGCCGAGGCCAAGGGGTGGAACGCCGTGGTTCAGGCGGCGCTGCGGCCGTGGCACGTGATCCGCGTTAGCAACACCACCCTCGAGGTGCTGCTGCCGGACGAGCGGGCCAACTACGATATCGCGAGCCCCGAGACGGTGCGCGTGACCGCGCCTGAGGCAGCGCTCACTTCAGCACGGCAGGTGCAGGGGCTACCGAGCTTTGTCATCCGGCCGACGCGCGGCGTGGGCCGGCTCTCGAACTCACTCGTGGGTAACAACTCAGAAGCCGACGTGCAGGGCGGTGGGATGGCGGTGACGGTCACGCTGGAGGGCGACAGCTGGGCGCCCAGCATCGGCCAGAAGGGCTCGGGCAGCGCTGCCTCGCTCACGCAGCAGGTGCTGCGAGCCTTCATCTCGGCGCAGGACGAGCGCAGCGGCTGGAACACCATCGTCACTCCGGAGCTCACGTACACCGACGTCTCGTACGTGAGTGGCTCCTCGGTCACCGTGCAGCTGCCCCCCTTCCCTGTGTACGACCTCCAGAAGGCCGAGCTCATCTCCGGTGCGCGCAGTGTGGTGTGTAGCGGGAGTGCTAGCCTTCGCCTTCGCGTTTGCCTTAGCGTGTGCCGTCGCCCCGAGCTCACCCCGCCCGCCCCTTTTGCCTGCCGCAGTCAATCTACCGCCCGCCACCGTCGCCTCGGGGCAAGAGGTCTTCGCGGGCATCGGCGCGTGCGGGCCGTCAGGGTGCCCGGCGCTGCAGATCTCGGCCAACACCGGCGCGTGCCGGCTAAGTGGCTCGCTCTTCTCCGCTGCCAACGAGACGTCGCTTCGCTCGGCACGGAGCTACCTCATCGTGATCACGCTCACGGGCGACACGTGGACGCAGGGCGTGGGGCAGCTCGACGAGACGGGCAACGGCGCCTCCGACCAGCTCATCCGCGGCTTCACCTCGATGCAGTCGGAGAGCTTCGGGTGGAACGCCGTCGTGCGCGCGGGCATGCCGCAGGCCAACGTGCAGCGCACCACTGACACGGTCGTGACCATCACCGTCCAGCAGTTCTCCTCCTTCGATATCACCGCGCCCGAGACCATCGAGGTCATCATCCCACCCATCGCGGTGAGCTCGGCCCAGGCCGTGGTCGCGCCTTCCTTCGTCGTGCTGCCAATCAAGGGTTCCGCCACCCTCAGCGGCCGGCTCATCGAGCAGCCGGCCGAGGCCTCGCTGTGCTGTGGCGGGGGGCTCCAGCTCACCATCAGCCTGACAGACGACACCTGGGTTGCCGGCGTCGGCCTCGACGACGGCTCCTCTGCCGTGCTCTTCGCGGGGCTCACGGCGCTGCAGGACGAGCCGGGTGGGTGGAACGCCGTGCTGCAGCCGGCGCTGCTCTCGGCCGGCGCGGGCAGCGTGCAGCGCGTCAGCGACACGCAAGTCGTCGTCTCGCTGCCGCCGCTCGCCGCGTACACCATCTCGGCGCCCGAGACGATCCTGGTGGCCATCCCGGCCGCCGCCATCACCTCGGCGCAGCGCGTGGTGGCTGAGCCGGCGCTTGGCTTCGTCGTGCACGCCACGTCGAGCGAGGTCGTGCTCACGGGCACGCTCGCGCCCACTGCCGAGGAGGAGGCGCTGCGCGGCATGGCGGGCAACAGCCTGCTCATCCACCTGCAGGGCGACACCTTCGTGCCGGCGGTGCTGCTGCCCGGCGAGGCAAGCGCCGCCATGCTCGCGAGCATTAGGTCGGACCAGAACGAGCCCGGCGGCTGGAACGCCGTCGTGCAGCCGGCCCTCACCTACGCCGCGCTCGCGTGGGACGGAGAGGCGCCGAGCGTGCTGACGCTGACGCTGCCGCAGTTCTACTTGTACTCGATCACAGCACCCGAGACCGTCAAGGTGTCCATCCCCGCCGCCGCCGTCGCCTCCGCACGTGCGTCCAGGGAGCCGGTGGAGGCGGTCGTGCTCGCCACGCGCGGTACCGCGCGCGTGGGCGGCGATCTGCTCGACGCTGCCTCCGACGCGGGGCTGCGGGAGAGCGTGACGAGCACGCTGGAGCTCGCCCTGGAGGGCGACACGTGGCTGCCCAACATCGCCCAGCCCAACGCCGCCACCTCGGCGCTGCTCGCAAGCATCGTGAGGCACGTGCCGTACACTCTGCCGCCGCCGCCCGCGGCACCTCCACCCCTTGCGCCGCCGCCCTCCACCCCCCCGGTGCCGCCGCCGCCCTCGCCACCACCACCCTCGCCACCGCCGCCCTTTCTGCCGCCGCCCAGCCCGCCGCCCATGCCGCCCCTGCCGCCGCCACCCTCGCCACCACCCCCGCCACCACCGCCCCCGCCGCCGCCCCCGTCCCCGCCGCCACCGCCCCCGCCACCTCCGCCCCCGCCGCCGCCCTCGCCGCCGCCCTCACCACCGCCGCCCTCACCTCCTC
>Ga0209302_10000299_pt1 | contig 30026 bp, 45 predicted proteins | sample ArcOceMetagenome_2_FD_187445 | JGI IMG/M metagenome (GOLD analysis project Ga0209302, IMG submission 187445) | Marine eukaryotic phytoplankton communities from Arctic Ocean - Arctic Ocean ARC135M Metagenome (SPAdes) (version 2) | ecosystem: Environmental > Aquatic > Marine > Oceanic | place... | reverse complement strand
AACTCACACATATAAATACTATAAATAAACAATTAATAAATAAACAAAAATTATGAGAACACAGACAACAACAGTAAAAACAGTTAATTACTCTATTGAGGAGATTAACACAGTAGCAGAACAGTTAAACAATTTGTACCCTAATAATTCCGATTGGGACCCTAAAGGTACTCGAATTACAGGAGACGGTAATCCTGCTTGGGAGTATACGTTTAACGCAGACCCTGAACAACAGTATTACTTTAATTTTAACGCACAAAGTATAGAGTACGCTTGTAATAACTCTACTTATTACGGTACTTTTAATTATACTGAGGATATTAACGACTTAATTAAATTTATTCAGGAAGAGATTACTCAAATTGAGATTAATATTTTAAATAGTTTAGAGGACTAATTTAATTTAATTTTAACTTATTAATAGGGACCTACGGTCCCTATTTTTATGTGAGCTGTATAGGGTCCCTATAAGTATGCGCTTTATTTAAAGTTTTACTCATAGGGTATTTGCGACTGGAGACGTAAAGACCGTCCTGATATTGTGCGCATATATGAGGTACTCCGTCCCATATTATAACCGGTTTATAATACGCCTGCTTTATAATTTTACTCTTACCAGTTTTAATATACTCTGACCAGATAAATAACTCATTATTAAAGTGGTATTTAATGTCAGGGAGTATACCGAACTCAAACCCTATGCGGGTTAAGTTGTTTAATATATTATTAATACGTATAGGGTCGTAAGGCCCTGTTAAAGCCAGGTCTAGGTCGTAAGACAACCAGGGTTCCAGTGTCCCACCAAAGACCCATAAATCATAATCTTTTATATATACTTTAATCGCTTGGAACCATGCGACTAGGAGAGGATCAGATTCGTCTATTAATCCTGACCAAGTGTCATTAGAGTAATCTCCATAAGTTATCGGTTTGTGCATAAGATATATATCTTTTACAACTTCGGTACTTTTTATATTTAAATATAATAAACACACAATTAATACATGACATTATACGTAAATAATACCACTGAGAAGATTGCGACTAATAATACACTGATTACTGGAGACGTATCTTTTGTATTAACTGGTCAATATAGCAGAACAGATGAGATTATACCTGCTGTTATAAGTTTTCAGAATTCAAGGTATACTGAATTAACATTAACGTTTCCTGCTGATTTTAAGAATGAGCATAACAACGGTGTATATTATTACACAATTAAAAATACAACAGATATTTTCGAAAAAGGTTTGATTAAAATAGTCACACAACCTGGTGGTGATAATGGTTCTATTGAATATACATCAACGCCAGCTACTGAAAATAGAGAATCAAAAGTCTATTACAGACCGCAATATTAAATAACTATATGAAAGAGAATACAGAAAACTTATACTCAGTCGTTGGTCAAGCATTTAGTGCACCAGCGCTACCTTTAATCAAGGAAGTCCGTGGAAAGGAATACATGTTCTATGGAGCAGACAACCTCTATCCTGGAAAACTAATAGAATTATATAACTCGTCAGCAATGCATCACACATGTGCTCAAGCTGTTAAAGATGGTATCTTCGGTGAAGGTATTGAAACAATCGGTGAAGAGTATGTAAATACTAAAGGTGAAACAATCGATAATATATTTGAAAAGATTACCCTTGATTATACATTATATTCAGGATACGCTATAAATGTGGTATGGAATAAAGAAGGTAGTCAAATTGCAGAAATCTACCACCTTCCATTTAACAATGTAAGAAGTGGTAAACTAGATGAGAACGATGAAATAAATGAATATTACTACTCATCTGATTGGAGTAATCTAAGAAAGAATCCATTTGTACCTTACAGATCATTCGATGTAACTGATAATAAAAAAGACAATGCTTCACAGATTTATTATTTCTTTGGTTATACACCTGGAAACGATGTATATCCTCTACCTTCTTACGCAGCAGCTATTAACGATATAACACTCGATGCTAAAGTAAGTAGACTACATGTAAATAACATTTCAAATGGTTTAGCACCATCATTATTTATTAGTTTTAAAAATGGAATTCCTACTCCAGAGGCACGTAGAGATGTCTATAAAGAAATCGAAGAAACCTTTGCAGGTGAAGAAAATGCCGGTCGGTTCTTTTTATCATTCTCAGATGCTAATACTGCACCAGAGGTAACTCCTATTGATGCTGCAAACGATGACTACTATTTAACCCTGGATCAACGCATAACATCAAGGATCCTGACAGCCTGGCGCATCACATCTCCTTTACTGTTAGGTATTAAAGACAGTGCAGGTTTTAGTAGTAATGCAGAAGAGATCAAAGTATCATATGCACATTTTGAAGGTACTGTAGTAGAACCTAAACGTAAGAAAATAACTACTTCATTTGGATATATCCTAAAGCTTGCTGGTTACAATATTAATATTAAAGTAATACCTAATAGAATTGTAGAAGACGCAGCCGCTGGTAATCCTGATGATTTAGCACAACCAAATATAGAAATAAACGAATAATATGGACACAGTACTTCTAGTTTCAGAGCAACGTATGAAGAATTGGACATCATTGGATAACAATATCCGAATTGATGTTTTAACACCTTCGATACTTAATGCACAAGAGGTATATACTCAGAGTGCACTTGGAACAAACTTTTATAATAGACTTAAAGCTGGTGTAATGGCCAATGACTTAACAACAGATGAATCAACATTCTTAAAAGATTATGTTGCACCTGCGTTAATGCAATATGCTTTATACTTATTACTACCTAGTTTAAAATACAAATTTGTTGAGAAAGGTATCTTAAATGGTACTAGTGAAGAATCTCAAGCAACAACATTAGATGAATTAAATTATCTAAGAGAAGCTGCTATTGACTTAGCACAATTTTATGATGAAAGAATGAAAGACTTCTTATGTCAAAATTCTAATCTATTCCCATTATGGTTAAACTGGAATGGTAATGGAATGCCAAGCGACAAAACAACATCATATTTCTCAGGAATTCAAACAGATATACCTTTACAAACTTTATATGCAAAATCAATATACGCACAATGCGGATCGCAAGGTCAATGCAACTGTGGCGGTTGCTACTAAGCGAACGCAAACAAACATTAAAAAATTAAGAACTTACTTTTCAAATGAGACAAAAACTAGATAAATTTATAAATAACTACTTAAGTAGAAAACTAATGGTATTCTTTATAGCATCTATTGGATTATTTAGTGGAACATTAGTTTCAGGAGATTGGGTAACTATAGCTGCGGTTTACATTGGAACACAGGGTGTAATAGACGCTATAACGAAATTAAGAAAATAAATAAGAATAATATATGGCATTTGACACAGATATATCAAGCGCAGTACAACAGTTCGTATTTACTCAGAGTGGTGGAGTTGTAACGCAACCAGTTAATGGTAGTTACATCCAAGCTTACTGTGAGTATCTAGGTATTGTTGCACCTGTGAATGATTCATGGTTACAGGCACTTTGTATTTACGAAGGTATAACTGAACCATTAAACGGTAGTTGGACTATCGCATTAGCAAACTACTACGGTCTTAATTACCCTACAGGCGGTACTTGGTGGATGGCTTTAGCCGGAGCACAAGGTGTACAACCACCCGCAGATTTAATATGGAATGAAGTATTAACTCAGTGGCAATTAGAAACTACAGAATGGAAAAACGCAGCGGCGCCATCAACACCAACAATAACGAGTGGTCCTGATTATACTGTAAACTTTCCAATATTTACTGGAACAGCAGATGCAAATAATAGAATTACATTAACTGTTGATAGTACTACATATAATGGAGTAGCAGATGGAACAGGAAACTGGTCAATACAAACGACTACTAGTATAGTTGGTAGTGCCGGTGGTACAGCATATAACGTTGACATATTTACTACTAACCCATTAGATGGTTTAAATAGCGCTACTCTAAATACTCCTATTACTATAACGGTAAGTTTAAAAACTATAATAGTTCAAATGGATGATAATTATGGAGATGCTTGGAACGGTGGAAGTATGGAAATACAGAAAGAAGTTACTCCAGGTAATTGGGTAGGTCAAGAATATGAAGGTAATCCTTATTACTATCTAGGCGATCAACAATTTGCCAATGATCTACCAGGTGATAGGGTATTCTATAAAACACAATGGGGTATAACAGCACTTCTTTTTAATCGATGGGAATATGGAGTAAATAGTGGTGGTATACCACCTTATCCAACTGGTCAAGTATGGTATAATACTGAAGATATTAGAACTATTCTTTTAGAACCAGGATTTAATTATAGAACGGTAGTCTTAACACCAGATCCATATATTGGTGAAGTATCTTATAGAATTAGAGACGGAGAAACACAATATATTTACGCAACCAACGGTAATTGGACACCAGGTGCAATACAATTAACATTCACACTTTAACAAAAAATAATTAAAATTCATAATTTATGGCAACATTAACAAATCAGCAGATAAATTTAACGTATCCTTCGTTAATTAAATTCGATGATAATTTAGGAGTACAACCAACTACTGCTAAACAACTAACAGATGGAGTTGGAGGTTCACTACCAATTTCAGTATCACAAGTACAAACAGTATTTCAAACTGGATCAATCGTAGATTTCACAGGAACAACAGTAAACGGTTTACCTATTCAGCCAGCTGGATTAGTAAATGGTACTGGATCAGGTTCATTAAGAGCATCTGATAGTCTATTAGATGATAACGCAACAGCAGCTGGAAATCAGGCAGTTGCACTTGGAAATGCAACATCATGTAATGGTAGTGGAGCAGTAGCAATAGGAAATGGAAGTTCATGTGATTCAGGTGAATCTGTTTCAATCGGTAAATCATGTCAGGTACAAAATGGTCCTGGTGTAGCAATCGGACGATCAGCATTTGCAAGTGGTTCAGTAACTACTGCAATTGGAAATTCAGCAACTGTAACAGCAGACCAATCAATTGGTATATCTGGAGAAAACGTAACAGTTCAAGGATCTAGAAGTATTGCAATTGGAAGACAAGCATTTATTGGATCTGGATCTAATAATATTGCACTTGGAAACTTTGCAAAAATTAACGGTAGTACAACTGGAACTATATTATTAAATAGTTCAATAGTTGGTACATCAGCAGTTAACTCATCTAGTTCTTTTATAGCTACTCCTGGAAATTATGGTGGATTAACTCCATCTGGAGCAACACACTGTATCGTAATTGGATCAGCTACTTCTGCTCTTGAAAGAGCTCAAGCAGCAGATACTATTTCAATCGGTAGAGACACACAAGCAAGTAACGTAGATTCTATTGCATTCGGTCGTAACACATCAACTCTTGCAGATGGCGCAGTAGCACTTGGAGCTGGAGTTCAAGCAACAAGATCAAACACAGTATCTGTAAATGCATTAGAAGTTAAGAACAATACTGATGGTATAATCTTATACTCACCTGATAACACAGCATACAGAGTAACTGTAGCAAATGGAGGAACACTAACCGTAACAGCAGTATAATTAAATCAAATATATAAACAAATACACAAACACACTTATGTCATTACAAATTAACACACCAATCATTACAGTCGAAGGAATAGAAGTTACTAACGCATTCGGAAGAGTTGCAGTAGTAGATAACTTTGACGGTACAACATTACAAGCTCAGGTAAACTTATATACTACTGAAGCAGCATTCGATGGAGGAGCAGATCCACTAAGAATTAATGGTATCAATGTATTTTCAAATACACCATATACTAGAACACCCGAAAGAGTAGATATTTTAAATATTGCTCATGATGATCTAGTTGCAGTATTAGCAGCACAAGGTATCTCAGCTACTAAAAATTTATAATAGCGAATTTTTGAACGAATTTGTGAAACTATTATAAGTTTCTTTATATAATATCCATAACCAGTTTCTTTTAAGGGTTTCATTTTCCCTAGTTGTTTTATTTACTGGTTGTTATTGATTATTATATCTATGAAAACCTACCATTAATTTGGTAGGTTTTTTTTTGCATTAATATGAGAAAATAGGAAAATTACCACAAATATACGGATATATATAATATAAGAAACTAAAATGAAACTATTTGACATTTCATTATATAATACTTATATTAACTTAAATACATAAACAAAATGAAAAGTAACATGAATGACGAATTAGATGCTATCTTAAATGGTAGTGAAGAACCAAAAAAACCACAAATCAAATTTCAAGTTGATAAGATGGTTGATTTACTTGAAGAATTAAAAGTAGCTTTCAATGTAAAAATGAATGAGATGGATAATCCTATTAAGTATAAGACGGATTATAGTATTTGTAGACTACCACAATTAAAGACTGCAAATGAAAAACTAATCTTAAATTATTTAACTAGTGTGGAATATGCAAGTACCGCACAAATTATCGCAGTACTTGGAGTAAACCGAATGACTACTGGTAGATCACTACGTAGATTAGTAGAACTACATTACGTAACTAAAGTACGTCAAGGTCAATGGAAAGTAAATGATTTAAAAATATTTTAATAGTATGGAAGATGAAATGTATACTCCTAATTGGGATCTTATTACTACAAACTTTTTAAATAAAGCAGACTTTCATCAGTGGCATTTATGGGCTATGAATCATACATTAATCGAAGCTTGTGAAGACACTGATATATTAGAACAATGTGATTGGTTAGCAGGTTGCAGAATCGAATTAAGTAGAGGTGTAGATCAAATAATCGAATATCACTTAGAGAATGAAAGTTATGAAATGATTCCTAAGCTTCAAGCCCATGTAAAACTACTAAGAGCAGAAGCACTTGAAATAGAAATGGCAGTTGAATCATTATGGAATGAAGAAGACTAGAAAAAAGCGTGACACTAGTCTTACTAAATTAGATTCACACGCATTTATAAATTTAAATACAAATAACAAAATGAAAATTAAAAAAGAAGACCAAAAGCTTTTAGGTAAATTTATGATCGAACAAGGTTATAAGATCGCTAAAGGACAAGATGAAAAGACGTTCGATGACATGAAAGAACTCTTAAAACAAATAGTATTAAACATTAAAAAATTAAAAGACAGTTATGAAGACTAAGAAAAAAACATTTATAGGTATCGCATGTAGAATATGGGACAAAGACAATTGGTATAAGACAGAATATGCTAATATGACCGAATTCGGTGCAGAAGTAGAATTAATAGACGGTAGGTTATGTTTAACTAAAGAATCAACTAATGAATTCTTATTTGACGAACAGTACTTTCAGAAAACATCGGTTATTGAAGACTAATGAGCTACTTAATACAAAACATAGATCGTTATGTAATCTCTGATTGTATTAATAATGATAGACAGTGGAGAAGAGTTAAACCATGGTGGTTTTCTTCTCCTACTGCTACAGCCATTGCATGGTCAGTATTCAAATACAATAAAGCAAATGGATATCCACCAAGTGCATCTGTAATACCTTCGTTAATAGATTATGAAAAGTCTAATATAACTAATGACGAAGTAGTTCAGTATCTCAGATGTGATCAGATTGACTCTAAAGAAGCTAATAATTTATTACTTACTTTTGAAGCTACTGGTAAACTAATGGATATTATTGAAAGACATTTTAAGTCTCCGATCGCCAACAGTTGTCTTGAAGAACTAAGAAGTATAGTCGATGTACTCAAAGTAGAACCCTTCATCACAGTACCACAATATCAAATTATAAACAACAAATGGAACAAATGGAAAAATTCGAATTCGAAAAATTAAACAAGGAAAAACCAATTAAAGAACCCTTCCCTACCTTTAAAGAAGAACAGCTACTAAAAGTTGTCGAACATACTATGAAGTATTTAGATATCTCTGCAAAGACAAAGAAAGAAGACAAAGAAAGTTTTTATAATGGAGCAAGACATTTCTATTGGAACTCAAAGAAAATGAAACCTATGATGAAAATACTATTAGCTGTTATATTAGATTCTACATTACAAAACAAAGGCTGGTGTCATTGGGCACAAGGTACTTTAAGAGATCGTACTGGTATTAGCAGAGCTACTATTATTAGTTTAATGGAACGTCTAAGACGCGAATTAATTTTATTACCTCATCCAAATAACAAAGTAGGTGGTAAAAACAAGTACACAGTACATATTCCAAATATAATTAAATTGTATTCTAATGACAAAATGTAATCAAAACCTGTATAACCCAGGGTTAAACCTGTATAGTCCACAAGCAAACCTGTATAACCACAAGTTAAACCTGTATAGCCCAGACACAAACCTGTATACGGGATTAGACATATAATAACTATAATAATTATATACTAAATATAATAATTATAGTAGTAATTAACAATATATTTTTTATTAAAAATATTGTTAATGACTTAGCTAAAAGAAACTTAACCCCTTGAATTAGTATAAATATAAACAACTATAATCAAATGAAACAACTACAATTACTCCGATACACTATTAACAATCCCGATTGGTTCGACAAAGTACAACCTGAACTATTCAACCCTGATAATAGATTGATATTCAACATAGCACACGATATCCACAAACAAGGTTTAATACCTACTGAGCAATCAATAATCTATATTCAACCCAGTCTGACTGAAAAGGTTACTGACGTCTTCAAGCAAAACCAACTAGACGAAACAACATTCCTCCTTATTAAAGAAGAACTACGTTTAATTGCGGTTAATGAATTTATACAAGAATTAAGTCTCTTGTATATGCAACAACCAGATCAAAAAACCCTTCAAAGCAATACCGAATTACTTAATAGATTACTGTTAAGCGAAATACCAGAAACCGTTGGATTAGGTACTGACTTCTTTAACTTATTAGAACACATCCAAATTGAAGGTCATTCACTAAGCAGTGGATTACAATTTCTTGCAGATACTGGTAGTGAACCTGAAAAAGGTCAACTAATGACTTTTATGGCACCATCAAACAATGGTAAATCTACAATTATGGGTGATATGTGTAGGAAGATGTTCGCTAAAGGTTATAATGTATTATACTTTGCATTCGAAGAAACTACAGCAGATTTTATGTTACGTATAGGTAGAGGTATGTTAAAGAAAACACAACATGAATATCAAAACTATGCAATCGAAGATTTACAACGTAAATGGAATGGTGCAGAAGATAAAGTTGGTAGACTAACAGTAGTTACAGGTGTTAGTGTAAGCGCTGAAAGTATACAAAGTGTAATCGAAGAAAACGAAGCTAAATATGAAACTACATATGATGCAATCTTTATAGATTATTCTAGTCATATACAATTACTTAATCAAAATAAATCTAATAGAGATGATCAAGTTATCAGTAAGATATTTAGAAGTTTAAAACAAATTGCAAATACTAAAGGTAATGAAAAACTTATAGTCACAGCGGTACAAGCAAACAGAGAAGGTTATCGTGGTACATTAGGTGCACAAAATGCAGCTGACAGTTTAGGTGGTATTAGAGAATCGGATTTAGTAATGGGTATTAGAATGAAGAATATAACTTCAGCTGAAATAGTTACACCAGAAAACGATTATCCTGAAAGACTACAAGGTATATTTGAAATTAATACTATTAAAAGACGTAAAGGTACACTTCCAGTAGGTAGTAAATTCTATTATGAATTTAAAGCAGATAATAATATATATAAAATAGATAACGAAACTGTTACCGCCCAACTAGAAACACAATGGGAAGATGTAAATCTATCAGAAGATTACTTAAACGAATTAAACAATCCATTAGGAATATAATTAATAAGAATATATAAAACAAATACAAATGAAGATCCAAATCCCAGAAAAGTACAAAGATTTACAATTCACTGACGGCGAAGCTTCGATCGTCGCACTGCTGTTAATGTTAGGACGCGAACATGGTTTCGACTACTATTATACCTTCTGTAGTCACGATGTTAAGAAGATAATGCAAGGCTTCTCTGGCAGTATGACCTTCGACAGTGCTAAGACCCATAACATAAGAGAAATAATCCATATTGTTGGCTTAGACGATTATAATTGGTCTATGAAATTCAGAAACACTGATGGCATATATGGTAAACGTGGATGGAAACCTAAGACAGTAGACTATAAACTAACCACAACACGTGGAATTGGAGTATGGTGCTACTTAATGGGTATGTGGAGAACACGCGGTGAAGACTTCGTTAATGATTCACAAGAAACATTTGAACACAAAGACGCTAACACAAGTCTAAGTCAATTAGACTACCCAAATTTTAGAATAGACCAAGTAAAAGATGTACCATGATCACGCAGTACCAGAATACTTTGAACTAACGAAGCAACAACAAGACTTCATTCAGCGGTTCCTATTTCTCGAATACTTAGAGGAATGGGAAGTCGCACGTTTTAGGAAGTTGAATAGAGGTATAACCCTATATAGACAATTCGAAGCAGATATGTGGTTACATAAAGCAGACGAAGAATATGAGACAGTCCAATTATATATGGATGTACTCGAAAGATTTAAAAAAGATATGATAGACTTTGAATAAATTCATGACAGAACGCTATGATGATATAATCATTATGAGTAAAAAGATATGTAGAGGTAGTAATGAAAGTCTTGATGTAGCCCATTTTGCAATAACAGAATTTATGGAACATGAACGCGGACAAGAACTAGTAGACTCAGGTAAAGGCATGCAGTTTATAAGTGGTATTATTTGGCGAAGCTTCAATAGTAGTACCTCAGCATATCATACAGTATACAGACAAAAAGGCAAGGTCTTTGGCTTACACGAATACTATGACGCACCTACCGATATAGATAATTATGACTATGAAGGAGATCTTGTAATAGAAGCAATACAAGGTATACTCGAAGATATGGCAGCGGATAAGAGTGATCTGTGGTATCGTGCACAATTATTTAAGATGTGGATAGAAACACCAAACTACTCAGAACTAAGTCGTCGTACTGGTATACCTAGAACATCAATCAGTCAAGGCGTTGAAGAAGCTAAGACATACATTAGACAACAATTAATTAATAGAGGAATAGATTATGAATTATAGTATTATTATAATAGGCGCAGCATGCTTGATGAATCTGATACACAGAGCACCAATATACATGACAGTCCTACAGAAGTTAAAATTAGATCGTAAACCATTTAACTGCATAATGTGTAGTACCTTTTGGTATACGCTAGCATTCGCAGCTTTTACAAATCCGGTCGAATGTATATTTATTAGTAGCACAGCAGCTATTGCAGCAGAACTTATAGACATACAATTAAGCAAATTATAACATGACAAAATCAGATAGACAGTGGTTAGACCAACACAGACCCTTAATATATGTAAGTAGTCGTATGACTTCAGCAGAAAGTCAAATGATGTATCATATCTATAATAGACTAACCGGCGAAAACAAGAAACCGAATGGATGCGGAAGCTGTATGCGTAACACCATTAAAATGATTAGATACCATTATGAAAAAAACTAACACAACTATGAAGACTTATTATGTATATGCTACTAACAGTGGCACACTAAAGCTAAGTGACACCTATTGTAGTCACAAATTTAAAATTAATGCAAAGACATTAAGTGCTGCAAAGGCACAACTAACCAAAATAAAGAAAGCCAACAAAGATGTATAAGAAAGGACAATCAGGTAATCCTAATGGTCGCAAAAAGGGAGTACCTAACAAACAAACTGCGGAGATAAGAGAAGCGTATCAGCGACTTACAGAAGCCAACTTAGAAAACATGACACATTGGTTACAAAGTATTGCTGCGGATGATCCTGCAAAAGCGATGGACATGATGCTTAAACTATCAGAGTTTATAATACCTAAATTAGCACGACAAGAACTAACAGGTACCGACGGCGAAGACTTATTTAAAAATGTTAATTTCCAATTTGGACCTGATATCAATGACACAGAACGAAGAGAAGATCAATAGACTAAGAGATATTATACTACTTATGAAGTATGAGAATCGACCTTATAAGGAAATACAGAAGGCGCAACAAGAACTGGACAAACTAATCTATGAGTAAAACATTTACAGGTATAACACCCCATCCTAAGCAACGTGAAATGATTGAAGGTATCTTATCTTCAGATGCCAAATATCATGTTGCATGTGTAGGTCGACAGTATGGAAAGTCTATGATGGCTATGAATCTAATGTTGTATTGGGGTATTAATCACGGACCGTGTAAAATCTTATGGGTTAGTCCTGTCTACTCACAGTGCGCAAAAGTATTAAAAGAACTTATGTCAGCGATACAGGATAGTGGAATTGTTAAATCATGTAACTACTCTGCAAATGAAATGACACTGCAAAATGGTAGTAGGTTTATATTTAGAAGTGCTGAAAGATATGACAACATTAGAGGTGAGACATGTGACTACGGAGTAATCGATGAAGCGGCATTCTGTAAGGACGAAGCATGGACAGAAGCAATTAAACCAGTATTCCTAGTACGTGGTAAAAAAGTATTATTTATATCAACGCCTAAGGGAGCTAACTGGTTTAAGACACTATTTCAACTAGGACGTAGTGAAGACAATCCACAATATGCTGCGTATACTGGAAGTAGCTATGACACTCCGTATATTGCCGCAGAAGATATCGATGATGCTAAAAAGACCCTTCCTGATAATGTATTTAAACAAGAATATCTTGCGCAATTCATTGATAGCGGTGGAGAAGTATTTACAGATATTGATAGAAATTGTATCGACCAATATGCAAGACCAAATGGTAGGATCTATTGCGGAATTGACCTTGGTAAACAGGAAGACTTTACGGTAGCCACATTCATGAATTCTGATGGTAGTATTATAGACATATATAGAAATAACAAAGTAGAATGGTCTATGATGGTTAGAGATATATTAGCAAAGGTACGTCAATATAATGCCACTGTACTCGTGGAAGTCAATAGTATCGGAGATGTGATATATGAACAACTGAAAAAGGAATGGCAAGATACACACCCTTTTATAACTTCGAGTAAATCAAAGAATGAAATCATTGAAGGTCTTATATTAGATATGAATGAACAAACTATTAAGATACCATCACGTCAAGTATTCCCATATCTATATGATGAACTGAGTGTATTTACTTATGACTATAATCCAAAAACCAGAAACATCAGGTACGGACATCCTAGTGGCCTGCACGATGATACTGTAATGTCATTAGCAATTTGTAACTATCATAGGAAATCTAATAAGACTTATGGTGTTTATGCCGTTACAGGAAAGTACTAATTCAATAACAGATCCTTTTATATTTAATAGTATATGACCAAATTTAAATTAAACAATAGACACTATAAGATTCCTAAGCGATATACATTAGAGCAATGGAAACATATCGTGCGTTTAGATAGAGAAGAGGCATATTCATGGCCTATTATGATGGGTATTGCATTTAATCAACCTGCTGGTCGTTTCATTAATGTCGATGATGATAGTTTGATACTCGCAAATAGTTTAATACTTAGTAATCTTGCAAAGCGCAGAGTATGTAAGTATAGAGACTTTACAGAATTTACATTAGGTGAATTTATAGACTTAGATATTTGGTTAACCCTTTCACCTGAAAAATACATTGATGATATTTTAGGTATACTTAGCAAGAAGCCTATCAAGTACGCAGATGAAGCCCTTTATTTAATAGATGAATATATGAAGTTTCGTACAAGTACTTATAGAAGCTACGCAGGCCTATTTGGAATTAACGATCGCAACGAAGAACTAGTAGATGATGAACCAATACAAGATCCTAATGGAGTAGCGAAAGGTTGGTATAAAGTACTCGTAGATCTAAGTGACAATAACGTACATATATTAGATCAGACAACTGACCTACCATTATATAAAGCCCTTACCTTCATGAGTCTAAGAAAAGAAAGAATGTTGGAAGAGCAACAAAGACAATTAAATCAAAAACGTAAACATGACTTATCAAGATCTCGTAAATAGAATACAAGACATCACTAATCAACATAAGATGTTAGTAGACTTTGGATATGGAGACATATCAGACTTAAAGGTAAGATTTGAGAATACAAGCGGAGATGCTAAAGTACAAGCAGATTATCCATATCTTTTCTTAAATCCACAATCACACACTCGTAATAGCAATTCAGTTACTTATAATTTTAATATGATTGTAATGGATATGGCTAGAGAAGAAGTAAGTGATCAACCTTACAATAATATGCTAGCAATCCAATCACAGTGTCAACAATACATTGATGATATTATAGCCTACTTAAAATATGCATATGATGATGCAAAGACTGATGTACAATATACCAATCTATCATATCAACCATTTAATGAAAGGTTTCAAGATGACGTAGCAGGTATGACAGCAAGCTTCTCAGTAGTTATAGCATCTGAAATAAATGAATGTGTCGCACCAATAAACCCTAAAGAAACTCTTATTAATAGAGTATTTATAAACGTTGAAGAATGTCCAGCATTTGATACAGCATTTAGAGTTGGAGCAAAAACCACTGATTACCCAGAGTATACTAGAACCTATAACGAATTCTATGCTAAGTATGATGAACCTGGAACATTTTTAAACTGTGATCGATCTGAGACTCCTTTAGCAATCAATGATAGAAATAGCACAACACAACCCTATTATAATGGAGGAGATAGAAGATGGACAATACCACAAGGAGTTACAGGTATATTCCGTTTTGATTTTGATTTATTACTTACAAATGTACAAGGTATCGATTTATCGCAAGATCAATTCTGGATTCAAGTAGTAGTTAATGGTCAACAACAAACATATACAGACGTACCAGCCCTTCCGATTGACGGAACGATAGTTAATTATCAACAAAGCTTTGAAATAGATGCTGGACAAGATACAGATGAAATTGCAATCTTATTCCGTTATAGAGATCAAGGTACTCCAGCACCTGATGGACCAATCGTCGGTTATACAGGAACATCGAAAATACAAAGGATCACGGCATAATGACACTAACAGAATTCGAACAACGTTTAGGTGCATTCGGTGAATCAATACAAGATCTCCAACCTACTCTGACTAACATCGCAGACTTAATCGAACAAGATTTAAAAGCAAGTTATAGTTCAGTAGGTCTTAAGACTGGAGGTCCATTATGGAATAGTTTAAAGGCAACCGCAACCGCAGATACTTTGACTATTAACATGCTCGATTATGGTATGTATAATAACTATGGTGTGATGCCTACACCTTCATTTAAGAATGGCGGACAAGCTCCTAAAGAAACTTACTTTGGTCGTATGTTTAAATATAATGATAGGGAATTTGGTCTTCCTAGAAGGCAATTCTTTGATTTTAATGATATAGAAAACCAAATTGCAGAAGGCATTGCAATCGAAATAACAAATAACTTTTAACTATGGCAATAACAGTAACACAAAAACCATCACTACCATTTGATATGGCATATGGTGCAAATCCATTTACATTAGACGGAATCACACCGTCACAAGATAAATACGCACTAAGAATCTATATAGTAGGTAATGTAGATCCTGTTGCAGATATTAGACAATCACCTAATAGATTCGCAAAAGCAATCTTTGATATACAAAATATCTTACAATCAATCGTAGGTCCTAGTGATTATAATATTGATAACGTAGGAGTAGGTCAACAACGTCCTATGCATATTGCTAATGGTGAATTAATTCAATATCAAATAGGTTTAAACACTGAGACTAATGGAACACTCGATGGACCATGGCTTATACAACCTACAATATACACATCAATCGCAGGTAGTAAACAATACTATGATGTGCCATTTAATGCTAGTAAATATCAACCTAAAATTCAAGGAGATATTAATGGTTGTACAATCTTAAACCCAGCGTCTAAGTCACCACAAGGTTTCGCATTATCAGATAACACATGGACTATAAGCGATACAGCAACTGGAGATGATTTCTACGCAGAACAATGGAGATCACCACAAGGTATTGATATGCACAATGTATATTCAGATAGTGTATGTACTAAAAGTTTTTATAATGTAACTTCTAAAACTGGTCCAATACCGCCAGTATTCACTGCACAAGGAATAGAATTATTTCTTGTTGTACAATTCGATGCTAATGGATTACTAATCAGTGAAACAGAAGTAGATAATATACAATCAAACGGCGGTGGTCCTAATGTAACACCAGGTCAAGGATTAGTACCTACTGGTAATTTTCAAACTATAACATTTGGATGTGGTCCAGCTAATATACCTGAAGTAAATATTAATTCATTAACTAAAACATATTATGTAATGCCAATGGTATTTAGTCCAACTAGTGCAGCATGTGGTAATAGTGGAGTAATGCAACCATCCGGTTGGAAAACACAAGGTTTTAGAATATTAGATGAAGAATGTAATGATTATTCACATATACAATTTGCATGGTTAAATTCATTAGGTTTTAGAGATCAATTTACATTTACTAAGCGTAATGAAAAGAAGATAAATACTAAAAGAAACGAATACTTAAAAGAAGCAGCAGACTATAATTCTAATAGTTACTCAGTAGACGAACAATCTAGAGGATTTACTACATACTCACAAACCATTAAAGAAACATGGTCAGCTGAAACAGGTTTTATTAACGATGAAGAAGCAAAGTTATTAGAATCTATGTTTAAGAGTGCACAAGTTAATGTAAGATTTACTGATGGTGAATATTTAAACCAATGGGTACCTGTAAGACTCCAATCAAGTAGTTATGTTGAGAAGACATATAGAAAAGATCGTTTATTTCAATACACTGTAAACTTCACACTAGCATCAAACATAAAATCACAAAGAGGATAAAATATGATTCAATTAAAGCTATTTAAATTACCAGATGATCCTGACTCGGCTATCTATATAGATCTATATGATACGGAACCCATCAAACTAACCCTTTCTATTGAAGATATTACAAATGCAGAAGCAAGTAGTATTTTCAGTAGAACATTTAAAGTACCTGCAACAAGACATAACAATGAATTTTTTACAAATGCATTTGAGATTGATGGTATTGATTATGATGTAACTGTAAAAAGAAAGGCTGAGATACTTGTAGATGGTGCAGAATTTAGACAAGGTCAAGTTAGACTACAACGAATCTACGTTAATGGAGATCAAGATAAGATAGATTATGAATTACTTTTCTTAGGAGAAACAAGAGACTTTAGTAGCGAATTGGCAGATAAGACAATGTGTCAAATAGCAATGACAGACTTTAATTGGCCAGAATTACCACAAAATTATACAAACGCAAATGATTTTATAGGTCCTTATGGATTTAATGATATCGTAGGTAGTTGGAATGCATATCCAGAATCACCAAATTTAGTATCTGGAACTGCTGATGGTGATTTACTATTTCCACTTATAGATCACGGAAATACATATGATGATAATGGAAATCCATTACAAGGTCGAATCGCTTTAGGTAGTACTGGTAGTGGATCATTTACACATGCAGCAAACTCATTAGATCTTACAAGATTAAAACCAATGATCAGAGCTAAAAGAATATGGGATCAAATATTCGAAGATGCTGGTTATACTTATAGTAGTGATTTCTTAAATAGTCCACTATTTCATCAGATGTATATTAGTGCATTTGGTAATAATGAACAAGTAGGAATGGAAGTTGGTCAAACAACAACCACAGTATTTGAGTCTAGTAGTCAATTTGGACAAAACAATGACGTAGGATTATTTATGTGGAATAATCAAGTTGTAGGTAACGTAAGTGGTGATTATAACATTGCTTCTCCAACAACTGGTAGTTATTTCATATGTCCAGGTACTGCATCAGTCGGCGGTAACTTCTATATTATGTCAGCGGCTGCACAAGTGGATGCATCAAACGAACAATCAAACGGACCTAACGAACCATTAGGTTCTGCAGTTCAATTAGGTGTAGTTGATAATATTGGTGGAAATATTACACAAATTTTAGCCACCGGTAATTACACATTCAATGGACAAACTAGTTCAGTTACATGGGATTCACGTAATGGTGGTTATCAACCTGTTGCTGGACAAATAATACAAGTATTTATAAATCCAGATGCACCGTATGTTGATTACAGTAATGTTACTTCTACATATTGGGATTGTACCGCAGCACCTGGAGATTACTATTCACCATTAGATTTAGATTGTCAATACAAACAAATCGATTACATTAAAGATATATTAACTATGTTTCGTTTGGTAATGCAACCAGATAATAATAGAGTTAATAATTTTATTATAGAACCTTGGCAAGAATTTATAGGTAGTGGAGAAACATATGATTGGAGTGATAAACTTGTACAAAATAAAGATGTAATATTAGAACCACTATTTAATACACAAAGTCAAGAGATAGAATTTGCATTTGCAGAAGATGAAGATTATATTAACCAATTCCATCAAGATAATAACAAACACTCTTACGGTTGGTTAAGATTTAATAGTAATAATGAATTACTAAAAGGTAAAAGAGATGTTAAAGTTAATGGAATTGCACCAACACCTATAGATCAAATAGAAACAGCAGCAAACGGAGCACATGCATTTCCACAATGGATCCTACCAGTAATTCATACTCACGATGATAACACAGCAGCTAATGAACATGTTCCTATTAAACCTAAGACAAGAATCTTATTTTATAATGGACTACAAGATATCACAGTACAACAAGATAAATGGTATTTAGATATAGACGATGGTTCACCATCAATAGTACCTTATTGGCCATTAGTAAGTCCCTATAGTGATTGGCCAGTACAACAGACATCAATAAACTTAAATTTCTCTAACGACACTAGATACTATATTAACCCATACCCAGGTCCAGGTTACTATGAACAAGGTTCAACTCTATTTGATGAATATTGGTCAAGATATATTTCTAGTCTTTATAATAAATTTAGTAGAAGGTTAACAGCATACTTTACTCTTAATAATGTAGATTTGCAAGACTTTTCATTTAATGATATAATCTTTGTTAATGGTAAGTATTATAGACCAGAAAAAATCAACGATGTACAAATTGGAGAAACAACAGAAGTAAAAGTACAACTGATTACTCTAAAAGATCAGAGACCTATATGGCTGCCTGAACCACTTGATGGATTTAGCGTTATAACTTATAACACAAGTTGTATAGGTGCAGGAGGTAGCATCCAAATAACAACCAACGGTACTCCAAACTTTACATGGCAATTAGATAGCGGTGGAAGTTCAGGAACATTTAATGCACCTGTAGATCAAGCACCTTATACATTTATAATTGATGCACCCGTTGGACAAGATACATTGATAGTTACTGATAGTCTCGGACGTAATGCAACAGTTCAAGTAAGTGTACCACAAAGTACATCAACTGAAGTAACATCAACATTCACTTCAAGTAACCCTAACGTATGTGCCAATGATGAAGGTGCATGTAATGGTAGTATACAAGTCTTAGCTACTGGCGGTGCTGGCGCACCTTATACGATTCAATGGTTTGATAGCAATCTAGCACCAGACACGTTTAGTAGATCTGGATTATGTGAAGGTAGTTATGAATATGAAGTCTTCGATGTTAATGGATGTAGTAACACAGTACAACAAGTAGTATTAGAATGTGAAGATTTAACTAGTAATTACCAAGTACAGTTGCTATCAGCAGATGGTCAATGTGATTTAGTAGGTCCTTTACTAATAGTTACTATACCAGATTCAGTGCCAATCAGTCTTACCAATACTGTAATTACTTTAGTTGAAGCTGATAATTGCTATATGGTATTAAGCGGTACTCAAAACCAGGCTAATTATACATACTTAGATGATTTCGAAGAATGTGAAATTTGTCAAGATCAATTACCACTACCTGCTAATTCATGGAAAGTAGAATCATGTACAACTGTTGGAGATTTTCAATATGTACCCAATAATACATCACCATTCTTATCACCAGGTTTAGTAGTAAGTGTTATAGTCAATGGCCAACGAAATTGTTATACCGTAATAGAAGAAGTACCAGATCAAGCAACATATGTAGTAGATATGGTTTATGATAACTGTACAACATGTGAAAATGACACTGGAGAATATGTTTACTTTGTGGAAGATTGTAATAATAACTTTGGAGACTATGCTACATCAAATGATCCTAACATCGCAGTAGGAACAATAATGAAATATATTGAAGATGGTACACAAATAGAAATATGTGTTACTGTAGGTCAACGTGGAGACTTTGGATCTAGTGGTATATTAGTTCCTTTTGCAACATATGCAACATGTAATGATTGTTTAGGTCTATCACCAGAACAATATTGTACAGAAATAACAGCAACAGGTTTCAGTAGTGCAAGTGGAACATACATTTTAGATGGAACCACAAGATTTTGGTCAGCAGGTGCACAGCAACTTATAGTAATATGTGCGGAATTAAATAGTATATCAGTAGATACAGGTACCGCAAGTATTCAAGAAAGAATAAACGACGAATGTACAGGCCAATCTAGATGTAGTATTCCACAACCGGATCCAATATGTTATGAATATCTATTTGGAAATGATGGAGATCAAGACACTTATTATACTTATACCACATGTGATGGTCAAATCGTTACCGGTGGTTTAGCACCAGGAGCTACATTTACAGACTGTGCACAATCTGATCCAGCACCAACAATCGGATTTGGTGGTACAATTCAACAACAGAATTTATGTCAACCATAATTATATCAGTAATAAACCTGTTCAACTCCGGACATAATTATATTTAATAGTAATATGGCAGAAGAAAAAGTAAAAATTACATTCGAGATTGATGGTATTGAGAAATCAGTATCATCAGTCGATGAATTGCAGGCAGCTTTAAAAGATGTCGATAAGCAAGCAAAGAAAACAGAAACTGCATTAGATAAAACAGCAGAAGCTGCAAAGGACGTAGGTAAAGAAGCGGCTGAAGCAGGTGATGTTGGTGGTGCTGGTCTGAAAGTAATTGATGAAGCTACTGGAGGATTAGGTACTCGACTTGTAGAAACAGGTAAAGCAACTAAGGTCTTAGGTAAATCATTTGTAGCTTCATTTAAAGCAGGTGTACTAGGTGCATCGGCAATGGGTAAAGCATTAATCGCAACAGGTATTGGAGCTATTATCGTTGGAGTCGGATTACTAGTCGCCTACTGGGACGATATCGTAGGTGCTGTAACTGGTGTTAGTGCAGATCAAAAAGAATTATTAGAAGATACACAAGCTACAGCAGCTGCACAACAGGATGCATTAGACGCTATCAGTGCACAAGAAAATAGTTTAAAACTAGCAGGTGCAACTGAAAAAGAAATAAGACAGTTAAAGATCGATCAGACTGAAGAAGTTATCAGAACGATGGAAGCACAACTCTTATTACAGAAAGAACAAAGAGATGCACAGATAGAAGCAAGTGAACGTAATAATAAAATTGCTCAAGGTGTTATTGCATTCTTAACACTTCCTATTACGTTGTTATTATCTACAGTAGATGCATTAACTAAAGCACTTTCATATATACCAGGTATTGATATAGCAACTAATTTAGCAGATGATTTTACTGGCGGTATAGCCGATATGATATTTGATCCTGAAGAAGTTAAAGCACAAGGTGATGAAACTATCAAAGAAACAGAAAAACAATTAGCTGCTCTTAAAAATAAAAGAGATGGTTTTATACTCGCAGGTCAAGCAGAAGACACTAAAAATAGAGAAGAAGCAGCTGCTAAAAAGAAAGAAGAAGAAGATGCTGCATTTGAAGAAGAAAAACGTAAAGCAGAAGAACTAGCAGCGTTAAAGAAAGCAATCAGAGATGCAGAAGCAAATACAGAAGCAGAAATACGTGCAAAATCTTTAGAAGACTTAGATCTATATTATGAAGAATTAATTCTTAAAGCAACAGAACAAGGTATTTTAACAGATGAGTTAGAAGCAAGTCGCTTAGAACAAATGAATGCTTTAAAGCAAAAGTATGCAGATGAAGATAAGAAAAGAGATGATGATGCTAAGAAGAGTGCTAAAGACAAAGCAGACTATGAAAAGAGTTTACAAAAAGCAACAGAAAATGCTAAACTCGATGTTGCTTCTAGTGCATTCGATGCCATATCAAGTATAGCAGGTGAACAATCAGCAGCAGGTAAAGCAGCTGCAGTAGCATCTTCTACCATCAATACGTATCAGGCTGCGACCAATGCGTTAGCAAATACTCCAGCACCACCACCATTTCCACAAATTGCCGCAGGTATTGCAATCGTATCAGGTTTAATGAATGTTAAAAAGATACTATCAACAAAGGTACCTGGTAAATCAGGTGGAGGTAGTTCAGGTGGTGGTAATATTAGTATTCCACCACCACCAACGTTTGATCCATCACGTGCACTAGAAGCTGCGCAAGGTGATACAGGCGTAGAAAACGAAGTAACATTAGGAAATCAAACAGGTTCAGCAAGCGCTAGTATCGTTAAAGCGTATGTGGTATCAGATGATATGACATCACAGCAAGAAAAAGACAAAAAGATTAACGATCTAGCACGATTATAAAATTAATATATACTATATGAACAAAATAACTAAAATTATAGAACTACTTATTGATTGGGATAATGAAGACATCGATGATGTTGGAGTTGAAATCATGAGTTTAGTTGATACTCCTGCCATAGGTGTATCTTGGCAAGCATTCGCAAAACAAGCATTCGACGAAGCTGATGATATTGAGATGGTTGATGGTATTATAGAACTACTAAATAAAGTAGAAGATATTGAGAACCGTAAGAAAATGGCACAAGATGTACTCGAAGATTTTGAAGGTGATAATATAGATTACAATAAAGAAAGGTTCTTAGAGTTAATCGGGTTACACCAAATGCCAAATGGAGACCTAATGGAAGGTACAGACCACAAAGGACAAGAATTTTCTGAAGAATCTATTATAGATATTATTAATCAAGATACCTTTGGAGAACAGTTTGATGAAGACAATACAGTATATGTTGATTTTACACAAGAAAAATTCAATGGTGTAACAGATTTTATTGAAGGTGTAGTAGGTCTAGCGATTACGGGTAAACGTGATGCTACCGAAGAAACAGAAATAAAGTACAGATATGCAGGACCTAGTTCATCAAGACCATTTTGTGCAGCATTATTAAGACTAAATAAAGTATATACTAAAGCAGAACTACAAACAATGGGTGCTACTATTGGTAATGGAATTGGAGATACTGGTCAAGACGCAATAAGCGTATGGCATGGAGGACCTAATTGTCGACATTGGTTTAATAGAGTATCAATTGTAAGAGAAAATGGAAGAGCATTAGTAACTAATCTTGGTCCTGATAGAGAATATGGAACACCAATGGCTGATAGAAGATTAAATGGATATCAAAATGCTGCTAGTAAAAAGAAAGCAGAACAGTGGTATGCTATACAACAATCATATAAAGGTAATTTTAGTGAAATGCAATTTAGTGCTGATGAAGATCAAATGATTATCACAGGACCAGCAATGAAAGCGTTTCAAATGATTCCACGTAAAGATGATAATGGCAATATGTATCATGTATATTTTAGTGATGAAACTATTAAGAAAATATCTGAAAAGTTTTTAAAAGACAATGCACATGCCACTGATATTAATCATAGTATGATAGCTACTGAAGAAAACACATTATTAGAGTCTTGGATCGTTACTGATCCTGATATGGATAAATCTAAGGCCCTAGGGTTTAACCCATCCAAAGGTGATTGGTATGTATCTTATAAGATTAATAATCAAGAAACATGGGATAAAATAAAAGATGGAGAATTAAATGGTTACTCTATAGCCGGTCAATTTTTAGAAAAAGCAATATTATGATGATAGAAAAACTAACACAGAAGTTACAAGTACTTTTAAGTGAAGAAGAGGTAACGATGATAAATAGAATTATAATTAATGAAGCAATCGAATCTGATAAAAGACCTGTATCGATATCACGCTTTATTAGAGATATTATTAGAACCGAAATTAAAAACAAATCAAACGATATTAAAGTAAAACCTAATATCAAGAAACTTATACAAAAATAATTATGATTCAAGAAACAAAAGATACCGCAGCAAACGTAATCACAGTAGTAGGTACTGGCAGTGTAGTTATGGGATGGAGTGAAAGCCTTACACTAGTGTTATTAATAACTGGTATAATATTTAATGTGGTTCGTATCATCGAAATCAAGCGCAGAAAAAAGGACTAATCTTTCGACTAGTCCTCTGTTGCAATAGGAAAAAATTATGAGAAAATACCTATTACTTATTCTCTGTTTCTCTTATTAATATTGAATACATTTTATCGTCATACTCATATTGTCTAGGGTATAATACACTATACGGAGTAAGTTGTGGATCGAAGTAGCCTTGCTCTTCCATCCACCTTTTAGTTTTACTCATTAATATAATCATTAATCTCTTTAATAACTGATTTAAAAGAGTTGTGACCTACCCAACAATCAGGGTACCTAGTCATAACCTCATAGTTATCAGTGTCATTAGTACGTTTTTTGTAAGTCTCTACATGAACTGTTTTGTCGTTTTTAGACCAGGCTGTGAATACTGTGTTCTCATCCTCTGCAAAGTCGATTAACTCAAAACCTTCAGTAGTCATTCGTTTTTGATAAGTGTTGTGCATTTTATTAAGTTGTTTTTATGTGTGTAACTTCGTCGTTACATATATTATATAAAGATATTATAAAAGGTTTCACCTTGTTCTTAAAATATTTTTATAATTTACAGGTTGTCTAAAACCTGCGGTGGTTTCATAAACCCAGTAATGTGGTTCACCTGTAGCATCGGTTAAATCTTCATTAAGTTCATTCATTACTCCAAAGAAGGTACCTTCACCTACTTTAAATACTACTCTTTGTCCGTCTTGATACATGTCTTTACTATACATATTCGATTGCCCATTTAATTTGATCTGTGATACTTTCTGTTGTGTATTCTTTGTTAAATTCCCAATCGTCATAATCAATCTGTAATGCTATTTTACCATCAATTTCAATGAAGGCACCTGCACAAGGTTGACCGTGTTTCCAATCTGCATATTCAGGAGTATGCTCTTCATAGTGTTTATACACTTCCATTAAAATACCATCTTTGTTTTCCCATCGCATTTCATTTGCTTCTACTGTAAAATCTGAAGGTAAGATGTTTTGTCTTACGTCTTCGATAAATTGAATAATTTCTTTTTGTTTCATATTACTATATTTGATTTATTTAAAATAACACATTAAGTTGTGCAATACTTTCTATTTTGTTATTAGATCTACAGTACTTTGTAAAATTAAATTCTGCTTTAGGTAATTTACTAAATATCTCTATTGATTGATCGTATATCCATTGGCTTCGTAATTGAGTATTTTGTAATTTAAGTATTATACTCTTTAGTTCTGCTTCTGTTTCAAAATAATATTTTTGATCTGAGAATGTTATACCATTAGGATCTGCTGGCTTATAGACTAAGATAGGAATTCTTGCAACCATTGCATCATATACTGTTTTACCAATATAACGTGCTTGACCTTTACCTTTACCTATAAAGATATATGCAAGATGTTCATTTAAATACTTAAAGTATTCATCACTATCACCTTTAATAAAACCTTCTACTATATCTATATTATCATGTTGCTTTAATTTGTCTAAACTCTTTGTGCCTTTACCAAATATAGTTAATGGTATGTCACATTTATTTTGTTTAAACAGTTTCTTAAAGACACTTGCGCGACCTGTATTCACCGTATCAAAAAAGCCAATATATAACAATCGACTGTTATGTTGTGCACTTAGACCACTTAGGAATCGCCTGAAGTTGCTACGAATTAAGAAGAATATGTCATCACTTACATATATAGTATTTTGTTTAATTAATTCTTCACTAGCACATCGAAGATCTATATGTTCTCTACTGTATAGAGTTTCGTGAACCCAATCATATGTTTCTGCGCTTCCATTTGCAAACCAATACATATAATGATAATTAACAGTTTCTACACGTTCAATATCTCTAATCAATGGAATGTTTTGTAGATTATTGATAAATTTGTTATCAGGTTTACATTTGTCTACACGATTCATAATTAATTTCTTATGATCACGTACTTTAATTTCGCTATCATTTACTCTCATAAAGATAGGTACATGATTATTGGTTAAATAAGATATACACTTATATGCAAGTATTTGCTGTTTTGCTATGATTCCTGCATAGAAATTAGATGCAAGAGGATATGTAAGAACACCTGAGAAGTCTTTTAATTTACTAAGTTGACTATCATCGTACACTTTAACTATATCATGTGGAAAGTCGTATACATTGTCACGTTGTTTTATAACACGTTTAGTAGTATTTTCATTAAGTGTAATAATATAGAATTTACACTCTTTCTTGTTTTGTTCGTATAGGCTTTTAATAAACTTAATTTCACTGGTTATAGCACCTTTACGTGTTGGATCTACATGTAGTAGGATTCCGATGTTACATTTTTTCATATTGTTTATGTTTAATTTGTTATATATTATATATATCTTTTACGTTTTGTTTCATTCTGGGGCATGTTTTGTCATTTTTAACACTTCTTATATTTAATACTATAGGAACTTAATCCTAAACAAAAAAACCCAATCATAATTATGAACGTAAACGAAGTAGTTAAGAGGCTAAAAGTAATGTTAAGCGCACAATCGTTTAAATTTGCAGAAGCAACTCTTGTCGACGGCACGGAAGTATATACCGAAGGAGAACTAGAAGTAGGAGCAATCTTATTTGTTAGAGCTGGTGAAGGTGTATCGGACGATCCATTCGCACCTGCCGGTAAGCATGAACTTACTAGCGGTGAAATCGTTACTGTTGGAGAAAATGGTGAAATAACTGAAATTGACAAAGCAGCAGAAGAATCTTTAGAAGAAGATGACAAAGTTGAAGAAGAAATGGAAGAAGTTGAAGTAGCTATTGAAGTATCTGATGAAGTAGCAGAAGAAGCAGTACAAGCAACTGAAGACTTATTATCTGGTATCGCTGAATTAGTGGCACCATTTACTGAAGAAATCGCAGTATTAAAAGAAGAAGTTATTGAATTAACTAAAAGGTTCGAAAAGATGGCTGCAGAGCCAGCGGCACCTAAAGTATCAAACACTTTCTCACAAATCAAGATGGATCACAAATCCACAGTAGACTCAAGATCTGCAAGACTTGCAGAAATGCGCAAAAAGTAAACAAACTAAAAATTAACAAAAAAAACCAAATTTTATTATGGCATTCGGATTAAACATCGCAGCTTTACCAGCTTATACCGACCAGTTATCAGAACAACTGATTTCTACAGCGGTATTAAACACAAACCTAATGGAGTACGTAGACCTTAAAGCAGGTTATACTTCAGGATCGGTTTCACTAAACTTAGTAGATGCAGATTTACCTGTATCTTCTTTTCAATGTAATATGACTCCTGATGGAGAAGTTACATACACTCAAACAACAGTTACTATTGAAGATTTACAATCAAAAACTTCTATGTGTAGTAACGATTTGAGATCTGTCTATCAATCGGCATACATGAGCCCTTCAATGGCTAATGATTCTATCCCGTTCGAAGAGGTATTAAGTCAACAATATGTTGAAAAATTAACTAAATACAATGAAGGATTCTTAATCAATGGATTAGGTACAACTTTAGGTATTAAAGGTCAAATCACTGGCGCTAACGGAGCAACTGTTCCAGCAGCAGCAGCAGCATGGACAGTTTCAAACGCAGTATCTCAAGCACTTGATTTATATGATGCAATTGACGAATCTGTTATTAACAGAGATGATATCGCTATCGTTTGTTCTCCTGCAGCATATCGTACATTAGTTAGAGCTTTAGTTGCTCAAAATCTCTATCATTTTCCTTCAGTAGACGGTAATGAAATTTTAATATTACCAGGAACTAATGCTCGAATCATTATGACATCAGGACTAGTAGGAAGCAACTATGCATTCGCCGGCCCAATGAAAATGATTACAGTACTTACTGGATTAATCGACGAGATGGATTCATTCCAATTTTTCTACGCACCTTCTGAAGATCAATTATTATTCAGAGCAGCATGGAGATTAGGAGTAGGAGTTGCACAAATCAACTTATTCGCTACAAACGACCTAGCGTAAACCAAACCAAATTTATACCTGGATTACTTAGGTGATCCAGGTTTAATTAACCTTAAAAAAACACATTTATATATATGGCATGTTCAGCATTAACCGCGGGTATCTTAGATTTATGTAATGACGGTTTTTCAGGTATTGACAAAATCTTTTTAGCGAATGGTCCTGTGGATTCATTTTCTGAAACAGCAGGAGTTGTATCAGATATTATCGTAGGTGGTGTATCGGTTGTACCAGCAGACTTTTTTGTCTATGAAGTACCCCGTCAGACCAGCGCAATTACAGAAACTATTACTGCAACGCAAGAGAACGGCACAGTAACGTATCAGCAGGATCTTTCAATGATTTTTAATCAAATGGAAGCTGCTAAGAGAAATCAGATATTACTGATGGCGCAAGCGACTACAATTTTAGCGGTCGCTAAAGACAACAACGGCAGATATTTTTCAATCGGTCTTGAATTCGGAGCGTACCTTACGGCAGGTACTTCTACGTCAGGAACCGCATACTCAGACCGTAACGGTTATGAGGTAACGATCAGCGGATTGGAAAAACAACCGATGTTTGAAGTTACAGGATCTATTGTAGAGGCTTAAATCCCACTACACAATAGTCACTAAAATAGGGTACCATTAATTTGGTACCCTATTGAAGGATTATATGAGTAATAATCTATTAGAATCTTAATAAAGATAATTCTAGTTGTTCTCTTTGGTATACTTTTTTAAAGTCTTCCATGAAAGTATCTCCAATACACTCAATATTACCGGCTTCCATATAAACTCCTTCATTAATAAAAATTCCTATTTCTAAGTTACCGTGGTAAGATATTGAATCGAATTGGAATTCTAATTTATTACCTGCGTAATTAAAGATTGGTCTTGGATAATCTTTCTTAATCATCTCGGTAATTTGGTACTGTACTTCTTGTAGTTTTTTCATTTTTACTTGGTTTTAATTAATAGTTATTTATAAGTATTATATAAGGGTATTATAAAAAGTTTCATTATAATCTTAAAAGATTATTTAGCGAAATCTTCAACTTGTAATATTGCTGAGTTAACTAACGCTTCGAAAGTATAATTAGGATTATATAAGTTTGCGTAAAAACTATAGTCTCCAGCTTCGTAACCATCTACTGAGATATCGAATTGAACTCGAACTGATTCGGTTTCGTCTAACTTAGATACTCTGCATGTCATTTCTGTAATATCGATATTACGTGGTAATTTACTTAGTACTGCATTCTTGATTTCAGTTGCGTACAACTTGTTGTTTTCGATTTTGTCTTGTCTTGTAATTGTCATTTGGTTTTTCATTTTACTTGTTTTTAAAGTTAATTATTAGTTTTTTATTATATATAAATATAATCAAAATAAACGATACATGACAACTTTTCAGTACTTATTTTAAAATAAAAGCCTATTTGTACTCATTATAAATAGGAGATAATCTGAAAATAATCGGTATAAAGTTGTCCCGTTAAACTAAAAAGTCTTATATTTATATATAATTAATAACTAACCCTTAAACCCGTAAAATATATGAGATAAATAATTTAAATTAAAGTGTTATAAAATGAAACTTTTTATAACTCACACGTATAAATACTATAAATAAACAATTAATAAATAAACAAAAATTATGAGAACACAGACAACAACAGTAAAAACAGTTAATTACTCTATTGAGGAGATTAACGCAGTAGCAGAACAGTTAAACAACTTGTACCCTAATAATT
>Ga0209302_10000298_pt1 | contig 30061 bp, 22 predicted proteins | sample ArcOceMetagenome_2_FD_187445 | JGI IMG/M metagenome (GOLD analysis project Ga0209302, IMG submission 187445) | Marine eukaryotic phytoplankton communities from Arctic Ocean - Arctic Ocean ARC135M Metagenome (SPAdes) (version 2) | ecosystem: Environmental > Aquatic > Marine > Oceanic | place... | reverse complement strand
GAGCTATCGAGAGTGAATGGTACACTACAAGTAATGGTCAAGGTAGATTTCAAAGTAATCAAAACACATTTCACAACTTAAGATTGTACGCTCGAGGAGAGCAATCAATTCAAAAGTATAAAGATGAATTATCAATCAATGGAGATTTATCTTACTTAAATTTAGATTGGAAACCAGTTCCTATTATACCAAAGTTTGTTGATATAGTAGTTAACGGTATTTCAGATAGATCTTTTGATATTAAAGCTTATTCTCAAGATCCTTACGGTGTTGATAAACGTACTAGGTACATGGAGTCTATATTGCGGGATATGCAAACGAAAGAACTAGCAGAATTTGCTCAAGCTGAATTTGGAGTTAGTTTATTTGAAACAGATCCAGAAACATTACCTAAAAACAAAGAAGAGCTAGAATTACACATGCAACTTAGCTATAAGCAGCAAGTAGAATTAGCAGAGGAACAAGCTATAAATGTATTGCTAGATGGCAACAAATACGATTTAACAAAAAGGCGTTGCAATTATGATATTACAACTATAGGAATCGGAGCAGTTAAAAATTCTTTTACAAAAGCTGAGGGAGTTAAGGTTGAGTATGTGGATCCAGCAAATTTAGTGTGGTCTTATACAGAATCTCCGTATTTTGACGATATATATTATGTAGGTGAAGTCAGAAGAGTTCATTTAAACGAGCTTAAAAAGCAATTTCCCTTATTAACAGAAGACGAACTTAAAGAAATATCAAGTCAATCATACAGTAGCAGTGGAATATATGATCGCAACGATGACGACGACTCTAATACGGTTCAAATATTGTATTTTAACTTTAAAACGTTTGCTAACGACGTATATAAAGTAAAAGAGACTGCTACAGGAGCCGTTAAAACAATACCTAAAAGTGATACGTTTAATCCTCCAGAAGAAATGATGGAAGAAATGGGTATTTCTAAATTGTCTAACTCAATAGAAGTTTTATACGAAGGAGTAAAAGTACTCGGAGGTAAAACTCTTAAGTGGGGAATGGCTAAAAATATGGTAAGGCCAAAGAGCGACTATAGTAAGGTTAAAATGAATTACAGCATAGTAGCACCTAGAATGTATAAAGGTCGCATAGAAAGCATCGTATCGCGTATAACAGGGTTTGCGGATATGATTCAGTTGACACATTTGAAGCTACAGCAAGTTATGTCAAGAATGGTCCCAGATGGAGTCTATTTAGACGCTGACGGTTTCGCAGAAGTTGATTTAGGGAATGGTACAAATTACAATCCGCAGGAAGCATTAAATATGTATTTCCAAACAGGTTCCGTAATTGGTAGATCATTTACTCAAGAAGGTGATATGAATCCAGGAAAAGTTCCTATTCAGGAATTACAGTCTGGATCAGGTGGCGCTAAATTACAGAGTTTAATAGCAACGTATAATTATTATTTGCAAATGATTCGGGATGTTACCGGATTAAACGAAGCTAGAGATGGAAGTACTCCGGATTCTAGAGCATTAGTAGGTGTACAAAAATTAGCAGCAGCTAATTCAAATGTAGCTACAAGACATATATTAGATAGTAGTTTATTTTTAACAGCAGATTTATGTGACAATTTATCATTAAGAATATCAGATATAATAGAATACTCTCCAACAAGAGAAGCTTTTATTCACAAAATAGGTAATCAGAATGTAGCGGTGCTAGAGGAAATGAGTAACTTATATATGTATGATTTTGGTATATTTATAGAATTAACTCCTGATGATGAAGAAAGAGCTGTTCTTGAAAACAATATACAAGCAGCTGTATCTGCGGGTATGATTGATTTATCCGATGCTATCGACCTACGTGATATTAAAAATATTAAACTAGCTAATCAATTACTTAAAGTAAGAAAGAAAGAAAAACAAATGTTGGATCAAAAGATGCAACAAGAGAATATGCAAGCTCAAGCTCAAGCTAACGCTCAAGCAAGTGAAGCTGCCGCGGCTTCTGAGGTGCAAAAGCAACAAGCTTTGACTCAACAAAAGATTTCTTTTGAACAAGCTAAAGCACAAATTGATTACCAAAAACTAATGCAAGAAGCTGCTTTAAAGAAAGAGCTAATGCAATTAGAGTTCCAAATGAATATGCAATTGAAAGGCATGGAAGTTCAGGGCAAAAAGATAGAAGCACAATCAAAAGAAGACAGAAAAGACGACCGTACTAAAATACAAGCGTCTCAACAAAGCGAGTTAATAAATCAAAGACAAAACGATTTACCACCTCAAAACTTTGAATCTAGCGGTAATGACATACTTAGCGGAGATTTTGACCTAGGTTCCTTTGATCCTAGGTAATAATAATAGTAATAATTATATAATATTTTATCATGTCAGAAGAAACAACACAAGAAACCCCTGTAGTTGAAGAAACAACTCAGGAAGTTCAAAAGCCAATGTCATTTGACGATGGCATTATTAAAGTAAATTTAGGAGAACTAAACAAACCTCAAGAGGAGGCTGTTCAAGAGCAAACTCCAGATGCAGGCGATACTATTGTCGAACAACCTGAAGACACGCAAAGTAGCGAAGCAGTTGTTGAGCAAGTGCAAGAGTCCGTTCAAGCTCAGGAATCCGTTATTGAAGAAATAACAAACGAAGAAGTTGCTGAAATTGCGGAAGACTTGCAAGAGGATATTCAAGAAGCTATAGTTGAACAACAGGAATCTGGTATTGAATTACCAGAAAATATTCAGAAGGTTGTTGAATTCATGAATGAAACAGGCGGTAGCTTGGAAGATTACGTAAAGCTTAATACCGATTACGCTTCTTTAAATGAAGGACAACTATTAAGAGAATACTATGAATCAACAAAACCTCATTTAGATAAAGAGGAGATTGACTTCTTAATGGAAGACAACTTTGCTTACGATGAGGATATTGACGAAGATAGAGATATTCGAAGAAAAAAGTTAGCGCATAAAGAAGAGCTCGCTAAAGCCAAGGGGCACTTAGAAGGGTTAAAAGGTAAGTATTACCAAGAAATTAAAGCTGGATCAAAATTAAATCCAGAACAAAAAAATGCGGTTGATTTTTTTAATCGCTATAAAGAAAACAACGAGGAGGCTACTAAAGTAGCTGATAAACAAAGGTCTACTTTCGATAACAAGACAGAACAACTTTTTTCCAAAGACTTCAAAGGTTTTGATTTCAGTGTTGGTGAAAAGAAATTCCGTTTTAAAGTTAATAACGCAGACCAGGTTAAGGAGAGTCAAAGCAATATCAATAATTTTGTCAAGAAGTTCTTGAATGATAAAAATGAAATGAATGATGCTGCTGGTTACCACAAATCCTTATACACAGCTATGAACGCTGATGCAATTGCAAGTCACTTTTATGAGCAAGGTAAATCCGATGCAATTAAAGGTACAATGTCCAAAGCCAAGAATATCGATATGGATCCTAGAGGGACTCATGAAAACGTCGTAGCTTCTAACGGATGGTCAGTTAAGTCAATTTCAGGCGGTCAAAGTTCTTCTAAGTTGAGAATTAAGAGTAAAAAATAATTAAACTTAAAACAAAACCAATATTATGGCTGCAAACGGCTCATTTACGGGTAGTACTGGCGCATTAGCGCATTTAACACCACGCCCAACACAAACATTATTTAATGACAACTATTTAACTTTAACTGATTTAGATTTTACACAACAATTTTTACCAGAAGTATACGAGAAAGAAGTAGAAAGATACGGAAACCGTACTATCTCTGGATTCTTACGTATGGTAGGAGCAGAAATGCCTATGGCTTCTGATGTAGTTGTATGGTCTGAACAAGGAAGATTACACATCGCATATGATCCTGTAGTTATTACTGCAACAACTGTAGTAATTCCTGGAGATGCTAACAACGCATCAACTAACTTAATTGGCCCTGGAGCAACTATCGTTGTAGCTTCTGATACTGGATTAGCAGTTCAAAAGGCTTATGTACAATCTGTTGCTGCTGCTGACGCTGCTGGAGATGTTACATTAACTGTAGCTGGATATGCTGGAGCTATTACCGCTCACGCTGCTGGTAAAGTATTTGTATACGGTTCTGAATATGCTAAAGGAACAAGCAACGCTGGAACATCAGTAGATGCTGCTTTCGAACAATTTAACAACAAGCCAATTATCTTAAGAGATAAGTACGCTGTAAACGGTTCTGACACTGCTCAAATCGGGTGGGTTGAAGTAACAACTGAAGCTGGAACTTCTGGATACTTATGGTATTTAAAATCTGAGCACGAAGCTAGAATTCGTTTTGAAGATCAATTAGAGATGAGTATGATTGAAGCTGAAAAAGCTGTAAACCCAATTGCTCCAGCTGCTGGATTAGGTGGTGGTACTGCTCTTAACGGATCTGATGGTCTTTTCTCTGCACTTGAAAATAGAGGATTAGTTTATACTGATGCTGATTTTGGCGCTGCTGGAAGTGGACTTGAAGACTTTGATGCTATCTTACAAGAACTAGATAAGCAGGGAGCTATTGAAGAGAACATGATGTTCTTAGATAGAGCTACTTCTTTAGGAATTGATAACATGTTAGCTGCACAAAATTCTTACGGAGCAGGAGGAACTTCTTTTGGAGTATTCGAAAATTCTGAAGACATGGCACTTAACTTAGGGTTTAGTGGATTCCGTAGAGGATCTTACGATTTCTATAAAACTGACTGGAAATACTTAAACGATGCTACAACTAGAGGATTAGTTGGAGATATTGAAGGGGTTATTGTACCAGCTGGAACTTCAACTGTATATGACCAATCATTAGGACAGAACATTTCAAGACCATTTTTACACATCCGTTACAGAGCTTCTGAAGCAGATGATAGAAAGATGAAATCTTGGATTACTGGATCTGTTGGTGGAAACTATACAAGCGACGAGGATGCAATGAACGTTCACTTCTTATCAGAAAGATGTTTATGTGTACAAGCTGCTAACAACTTTGTATTGTTGAAAAAAGCCTAGTACTAAATTAATGTAATTCTTACCCTCGTTGAATCTACGGGGGTAATTATTACCCTTATACGACAATAGCTTCTTATTAATTATATATATAGGCTATCGTCACACTTTTAAAAACTATTTAATTATATCATATTATGGCTAAACAAGCTGTAGCAAAGAAAGTTGAGGTTGCTCCTCAGCCAGTAGCAGTAAAATCTGCTCCACAAGCACCTGCTAAACCAGTGTTTGAATTTAAAGATAGAACTTATGTTTTAAAAACGGGTAAATCTCCGTTGGTGTATAGCATGCCATCTAAGCATAGTCAAAGAAAACCTTTATTGTATTTTGACAAAGAGTTAGGTCACAATAGAGAATTAAGATACGCAACCAATCAGCCATCAGTTTTTGCTGACGAACAGAAAGGTACATCTACCTTAGGTAGAATTATAATGCGTAATGGACAGCTAGTTGTTCCTAAAGAACGAGTTGCTCTTCAAAAATTATTATCACTATATCATCCATTTAAAGATGAAATATATTACGAATTTGATCCTGTAGGAATTTCAGAAAATGAATTAGACTGGATTGAACTAGAATTAGAAGCATTGAACTCTGCAAGAACGATGACAGTTGATGAAGCTGAAGCAATCTTAAGAGTTGAATTTGGAAGCAAGGTTAGCGATTTATCTTCTAGCGAAATTAAAAGAGATCTTATGATTTTTGCAAAAAGACAACCTAATTTGTTTATACAATTATCAAATGATGACAATGTACAATTAAGAAATGTTGGTGTGAAAGCTGTTGAAGCTAATATCATAAATTTATCACAAGATCAACGAACATTCAATTATGGAGAAACAAACAGGAAACTTTTAACAATCCCGTTTGATGAGCATCCATACTCCGCATTAGCTGCATACTTCAAAACAGATGAAGGCATGGAGGTATATAAAGCGATTTTAAAGAAACTTTACTAAGTTACCTTTTATAGTGGTTAGGCTGCTTCTAAGGTAGCCTAATTTACTATAAATAATAATAAAAAATATGAGCGTAAGTGTAGATACTGTTTATCAACGAGTATTAGGAATACTCAATAAAGAACAACGAGGGTATGTTACGCCTCAAGAATTTAATTTGTTTGCAAATCAAGCACAGTTAGATTTGTTTGAACAATACTTTTATGACATTAATCAATTTGGAAGAATACCTGGAAATGACACAGAGTATTCAGATATGTTAGATGTTTTAAATAAAAAAATATCAGCGTTTGAGGATTCCTCTACGTTGACTTACCATACTGATCACTACAAATTACCTACTGATACATATCGGTTAGGTACAATTATTTATAAAAATACTACAACCAGAGATCTATATCCTTCCCCAACACAAATCGCCAACTATCCGGTAGCAAATCCTACTGTATATAGGCAGACTACAAATGAATTAATAGAAGCTGAGCGAATTAATATGAATGAATTTTTATACTTAAATGCTTCACCTTTAACAAAACCTAAAAACGTTAGACCAGTGTATACTGCTGACTACAAAGGTGTTAATGTATATGGGGCAGAAGAAATAGTTGATGCTACTTCTGTAAGTACAACTTACATACGTAAGCCAGCAAAAGTTGAATGGGCGTATCAAATGATATACGGAGAAGCTTTGTATGACTCAACCTATTCGGTAGACTTCGAGCTAGACCCTTCAGAAGAAACAGAACTTGTAATAAAAATATTAGAACTTTCTGGAATTTTAATTAAAGATTTAGGTTTATATCAAGTATTTAACGCGGAAGAACAAGAACAAATTCAACAAGAAAAATCGTAATATATGGGACTTATAGATATTAATGATGAACAATATTACTTAGGACCAGATGGTATTTGGAATAGTAATGATGAAAATTACGGTAATTACCAGTTTACAAGTATAAAAGACATAGTAAATAACTTTATTATATCTTATGTAGGAGAGAGCAAAATAATTAGCAAAGTAAAAAGAACAGATGTAGCTTTCCACGCTCAACGAGCAATACAAGAATTTAGTTACGATGTTTTACCCTCTGTTAAAGCTCAGGAAATTGAAATTGGCCCATCATTGAATTTCATACTACCAATAGATTATGTAAATTACGTTAAGGTTACATGGATGGATGGTAGAGGCATAGAAAGAATTGTATACCCTGCTATAAAAACATCTAACCCTGGGCAACCTATACTTCAAGATGACACTCTTGAATATTTGTTTGATGAACAAGATAGGGAAAATCTTTTAGCTAATAATTCTACTACCAAAACAACTTTCCAAAAAACTGGAGGTAACAGCAGTGAAGATCGTTTAGATAATAGAGGTAACCATTTTGGACAGCGCTTTGGGTTAACTCCGGAAAATGCTCAATCCAATGGAGTGTTCTATATAGATCAAACAAAAGGAATTATAAACTTTGATTCTAGCTTTGTAGGTAGGATAGTTACATTGAAATATATATCAGACGGCTTAGGAGACAGCGAGGAGCTAACCGTTCATAAGTTTGCAGAAGAGGCTTTATATAAATATATTGCACATGCAATACTAGCTACTAGGGCTAACACTCCTGAGTATTTAGTAATGAGATTTAAAAAAGAAGCAGCAGCTGCTAAACGTAACTCTAAGCTAAGATTGTCAAACATTAAAATAGAAGAGATTGCTCAAGTAATGAGAAATAAATCAAAGCAGATTAAACACTAAGATATATGCCAGAATTAATACATACATTTACCGGAGGGAAAATGAATAAAGATCTTGATGAGAGATTAGTTCCTAATGGTGAATATCGGGATGCTTTAAATTTAGAAATCGCTTCGTCTGATACTTCTCAGGTAGGAACGTTTCAGAATTTAAAAGGTAATACAGAAAAATCATATTCTAGCTATAACCCTAGCACAAAGCAATATACTACATGGGATCCAAGTGTATATATAGGCGCATTAAATAATATAGGAAACGCTGTGTGTGTAGGTTCTATAGCGGAACCTAACTCAGATGTGATATATTGGTTTATTGCAGATCTAGGGGTTAGCATTATAGCTTCATATAATACTACTACACAAGTAACGTCTCCAATATTAGTAGACAGATCTGGGATTTTAAATTTTAGCAATGATTATTTAATCACAGGTATAAATATATTAGAAGGTATATTACTTTGGACAGATAATCAAACGGAACCAAAAAGTATAAATATAAGCGATTGGGTTGGCTCTACAGCGGATTTCATTACGCATTCAAGAATTTACGGTAGAGATTTTGTAGAGGCAGACATTACTGTTATAAAGAAAAAGCCTTTGCTAGCTCCCACTGTTGACGCTAACGCAAGCGGAAGAGGCGGGCCTGGAACAGGTTTGTCTCCGTTAACTACAACTGCGCCTTCTTCTACACCAAATTTTACGTATATCCCCGATCCGGCAAACTTTCCTTTAATACACGCTTCTCTACCTACTTATGTTGAGGATAACGTAAAAGGTTCTGTAACCATATCGACTAGTCAAGCTCCAAATACCTATAAGCCATTAGATATAATAAGTCTAGAAGGCAGCGTAACAGATATAGTAGGTGAAGTAACAAAATACGGAGTAACATTATTAATTGTAGGGCCGCTGAATTCGGCAGGTGATTTACAAACTGGTAATACATTGCAATGCCGTATACAAGCTATATCTTCTGATATACCTGTATCCCCGACAATAGTATGGGAAGTTCTTTTAGTAGAGGACTCTGCTTTGTTTGAGTTTATTTTTCCTAGGTTTGCAACTAGATGGAAATATAGCAACAACCAGGTTTCTGGTTTTTCACCATTTACTGAGATTGTATTTGTGGGGGGACCTTTTGAGTATTTGTCAAGCGACGGTTTTAACGTAGGTATGGTTAACAATGCTAGACAGATTATATTAAGCAATTTAGATTGGGGAGATGAGAGTGTAAGAGAAGTAGAAATACTGTATAAAGCTTCTAACTCTTCAGCTGTATATGTTGTAGACTCAATATCCGATAGAAGTGTAACTAGCTTTACAATATCAAACGAAGTTATTGGAGCAATAGTTAATTCTAACCAATTACTTAGGCCTTATGACAACGTCCCCCTGCGAGCAAAAGCTCAGGAAATAACAGGAAATAGATTAATATATGGTGGTTATACACAACAATACGATTTAGTAGAACCAATTATAAAATCATCTGTTCAACAAGGTTATCACGCCTCTACAGCTAGCTTTTTTGATGTAAAGCCAATAGCTTCTTTAAAATCAATAAGAACATATCAGATAGGTGTTAATTTCTTAGACGAATACGGTAGAGAAACTCCCGTGTTTACAACTAACAATAGCTCGTTTTTTGTACCAGTAACAGCTTCTACAAAAGTAAACAAGGTAATAGCTTCTTTAGCCGGCTCTGATATACCTTCATTTGCAACACACTTTAAATACTTTATAAAAGATATTTCTAACGAATATTATAATATAGCTTTAGACAGGTTTTACTTTGCTGAAGACGGTAATATATGGTTATCATTTCCTTCGTCTGAAAGAAACAAAATAGATGAAGAAACTTATCTGATATTAAAAAAAGAGCATGACAGCAATACAGCTGTGCCTGTGAAAGCTAGGTTTAAAGTACTATCAATTCAAAGTGAAGCTCCTGACTTTATAGCTACCACTACTATAAGTGTAGCTGAATCTGACGTTGAGAACATAGGCGCGGCTTCTAGCCCAGGAGTAGGGGTGTTAAGATTCGAATTTACAGGACCCACTGTTGAGCAAAACACAAAGTTTAATCAGGGTTTTACAGCTGATAATTTTGTAGTAATAAGTAATGCGTCAGGTAACACTACGGCTGAATACGCAATAAAGTCTGGTGGCCCCGTGGGAACAAACGAGGTGTATAGACTTACTTTAGAAGAAGCCTTAGGGGAAGATGCTGCTTTTTTAGACAGCTTAACAGGTACAGACAAATATACTATAGTTATAAATGAAAAAATTGTAGAAAAGAAACCTGAATATGAGGGTAGGTTTTTTGCAAAAATAAACAGGGATATTAATTTTGATAATTATGTAATATCTTCGTTTGCAGGATTCGAACCTACATATGGTATTTTAGAATCCTTACCTGTTCCTATTAAAATAGCTAACACAGGTCCTGGAGACGGGCAAGGCGGAATAGGTTGGACAGATACTAATGCTCCATCTAATAACTGGCAAACACAAATTAGAAGACCTGTATCCGGGCAAACCTGGTTTGGTATAGGGATAGCCGGCTATGGAGGTGGTTCTAGTTCCCCTATTAGTACTACAAGCCCAACAATACCTTTAATAGATAATTATTTAAGCTCTAATAATACAAGTATACGATTTGTTGATGCAAGTGGCAACAAGAGTGAGATATATGTTATAGTCAACCACGCTACGAATTGGGATAGAAGAGGCTGGACTGGTCTTTTCGGAGGACAAAGGAGAACCGGTAGTAATGCAAGAAAATCAGTTAGAGTAGAATTAGATAGACCTTTTGAAGGAGGTTTTACAGCAACTGACATTGAGATTGTGCAGGAAATTAGAGTTGATGGAAATAATATTTTATCGTCTTCAAATCCAGCTATATTCGAAACTGAACCTAGCGATGCTGTTGACATAGATATATACTACCAAGCTTCAGGGGCTATTCCTATAGGGGAATATGCGGACGACAAAGCTTTGGACTGGTTTAATTGCTTTTCCTATGGAAACGGAGTTGAATCAAATAGGATAAGAGATGATTTCAATGCTGTTACTATAGATAAAGGCCCAGTTGTTTCTGCTCCCTTAGCTGTACCTTACATGGAGGAAGTTAAAACAAACTCTTTAATATTTTCTCAAATATTTAATTCTATATCAGGTATAAATAACTTAAATCAATTTATTCAAGCAGAAGCTATAACTAAAGAAGTAAATCCTGAGTACGGTCCAATTCAAAAATTGTACTCCAGAGACACTGATTTAATTACTTTGTGTGAGAACAAATCAATGAAGATTTTAGCTAACAAGGATGCCTTATTTAACGCTAATGGCAGTACGAATATAACTTCTAACCAAGCTGTTCTTGGTCAAACAATAACATATAAAGGAGAGTATGGTATTGGCTCAAATCCAGAATCGTTTGCTGAATTTGGATTTAGAATGTATTTTGTAGATTCAAATAGAGGAACTGTTATAAGATTATCTAACGACGGAATAACACCTGTTTCAGATTATGGCATGAGTGGCTTTTTCCAAGACAACTTAGCTATTAATAAAAAAATAATCGGCTCTTGGGATGCTAATACAAAAAATTACAATGTTACCTTTAATAATCTTACTCCCTATTGGCAACAGACTTTAGGTGCCGGTAAGACAGACAGGCTTAATAAGGACCCGGAATGCGGTGCATTTATTAACGAGTACCCTACTTATTCAACTACGGTGTCTTTTAAAGATGATTTAAACGGCTGGACTTCTAGAAAAACGTATATACCAGAGAACGGAATTAGTTTAAATAATGTTTATTACACTTTTAAATCAGGTAGGATTTGGGAAATGAATTCTAATACTTCGTATAATAACTTTTATGGTATAGGCCCATCTGACGTAAGTTTAGGATCTTATTACGAAAGTTCTTTTACTACTATTTTTAATGAAAGCCCTGCATCTGTAAAAGATTTTAGGACTATTAGCTATAACGGAACAAATTCTAGTAAATATATATACAAGACTGCGGCAACAGGTGCTAAAACCTTTTCTTTAGCTCAAGTGCAAGCTCAGCAATTAGTACCTACGCAATTCTCAACAACTAAAGGTTGGTATGCGAACTCTATAGTAACAGATTTGCAAGAAGGGGAAGTTAAAGAGTTTATAAATAAGGAGGGAAAATACTACAATTACATAAAAGGATTGCCTACATTTTTCGTAGATGATTGCAATAACAATGTGGACTCACATGAATTTAATGTGCAAGGTATTGGAAGAGCTACCGCTATAACAGGTGGCGACGTGAATGTATTTAATGTAAGGATCTTTGCAGACCCGTCTTGCTAAATACCAAAAATTAAACATATGGCATTTGATAATTTTACAGTAACAGAAGTAAACGAAGCGGTAGCTACAGGAGGTAGTATATCGGCTACGACTTTAACGCTTTCTCCAAATCCTGGATATGTTATAACAGCTTCTAACTTTTCAGCAACTATTACATCTCCTGTAAACTCAATAAGCTTTGTGCAGGATGGAGTTAATGTTCTAATGCTAGTTGGGTTTGACAGCACAGTAGTTAGTTCGAACCTTTCTATTCCTATATGTATCGATGGAGTAGCTACTGAAGTTATGTATTCGGTTAGCGGAAATATTTTAGGAATACAAGCAGGTTGCAACATAAGTAATACTATACCCACCACATACACTGGTCAGGGAAATTTTAATTCAACTAATACGGTTTTAAGCTTTTTAGTAACAGCCGATACTGGATATTATTTCCCAGTGCAACCAACGTTGATTTTATCCGCTGGCGGTAATTCTAATTATGCTATATCAAAAACAAATGTTTTAGACGGAAGTGGAAACATAACAGAAACTAGTTTTGTTGTACAATATACATTTCCTAGTTTTGATGTTACGAATAGCAATTTAACATTATCTGCTTGCGCATCAGAGATATATGTTCCTGCAACAGGTATTTCTTCTTACTCAATAAATACAGGTTTAATTGCAGCAGAAGGAGATAACCGAACTATGACAGTTTTTGGGAATTCTGGAGCTATATTCACTGTAGCTATGGATGGTGTTGATTTAGTTACAAATATAACAATGGGTTCTATTGGCTCTTATTCATTCCCAATAGTGTTTCCTGCGGTAACAACTAATACTACTTATTCAATATTATTGTCTGGAGATTTAGTTAGCCCATTTATACAAACTAATCCTTTTACAATACAACAAAAAGTTAATACGGAAGTAACTTTAAGTGTTTCATTTCCTAGTGGGCTTGCAGCTCAAAGTAGCGTTGTAAAATCTTATTTACCATTTCAGAATCCTCCTCTAGGAGACGCCGCTGAAGTTATAAGCTTTTCATGGAATATAACACCTACAGGCAGTCAAGTGCTGCTTTTAGCTAATCAGCCAATAGCTAGCGACTGGAGTAATCTTAACCCTGTTTATAATGGCGGAACTTCGGCTTACCCTGTAGCTGCAATTAATTTGCAAAACCCAGCTACTAGTGGTACTATTGCTGTTAGTGGTATTATAGAGACTTACGGTGGTTCTAACATGGAAACTATCTTGGATCTAACAAGTATACTTACAGTATTAAAGCCAATAGCTTTATTCTACGGAGTAACGGAAGCCGAAGCGTGTTGTAATCCTACCGCGGTTAATTATTACATATTAGAAAGCGAAACTTTCAGCAATGCTAATGCTATATTACTAATAGACGGCACGCTGGCTCCAAATGGATTTTACACAGAATAATAAATAAATAAATATGCCAAATTATAGACAACAAACATCAGGAGGATTAGGAACCGTAAGTGCGTGTGCCTCATGCTATTCATCATTAAGCCTATGCTTTAGCAGCGTATCAGCAGATGAGTTGTGTTGCGGAAATTCAACATCAGTAACAGTATTTGTAGCAGGAGCAGGCGTTACAACCTTAGCTAGTGTTACGGGATTACTATATACAACAAGCGCTTTAGACGTAGAAGCGGCTGTAGGTTTCTATAGCGATGACCTTCCTGGGGGATGTAATCCACCTAGTGGAGAGGTAATCAGTACTCCTGTTACTTACCAATACGAAATATTTTCCGATGGTAGCATGGAGGGTACTAATACTCCCGCTGGATATTCATATATTAATGAAGCAGGTGAACCTAGTGGTTTTTTAAGTTTAATTGCAAACGAAGAAAAAATAATTTGCGCGAAATTAGATAGTGTTATTGTATACCATGGAGCTACAATACTATCAGGCGGCACAGAGCCGTGTAACATAGAAGCATAAATATAAATTAAAAAAAATATAAATTATGAATGAGTTCCAAGTAACGGGTTTTCCTGACGGTACTACTTTCTACCCGATGTCTACTATGGCAGATGATAATTTGTTTTTAGGCATATTATTTGATGGTAGCATACAATTTGAGAGTACAACATCAAGTACAACTCCTTATCAAGTTTCAATAAGATTAGACGGTACTGAAGTTTCTAATAGCGGAACTATTACTTCAGGTATAGTTGCTGCAACTGGAATACCTATTGAGCACCGCACTAGCACAGGTTACTTTACTGTTCATATTCTATCTGATGATAATATAACATTTCAAAGTCTTAAATGGCAGCTTAGTAAATATGTTCAACCTAACTACCTAGTGCCAGGAACAATGCATACTCCAGATTATACTTCAACTAATTCATCATATACACCTAATGGTAGTACTGAAGTATCTAGTACTGGTAATTACAGACAACAAACAACAGGTAATTTAGGAGCAACTACATCGTGTCCTACTTGTACGACTTACATATCTGCCATTTTATTATCTGCTACACCTTCAGCTCCAAACGCCGCAAGTTGTAGTGAAGGTAATGATGGTACTTTGGAAAATAGAGTTTATGTACTTTACACTACAGCATGGTTTACCACCAATGCGGCTGGAAAAAACGTGGTTTTATCAGCATTCTCACTAACAGATAATGAAATTATAAATAGTAGTGATAGTGCATACACAATACACCCTGATTCTATAGATACCGCGGGCACAACAGTCTTTAGAAATTCCAGTGATGGTAATTACATGATTAAGGATACCTCAACAGAAGGTACTGCAAAATTACTTTTCGTTAAAAGTGGTGTTTACGGAACCACAACTTTATGCGGTGGTGGCGCAGGGCAAAATAATTAAAATAAATTAAAAAAATGGATTCAATAACATTAACCTTTCCACAATCCTTAAATGTATCTATACAGATAGGAGACACTACTTACTATAGTAATGATATAAACGGGGTTGACATACAGGTTATGGGGTTGATTACGGCTATCGACAAGACTTTAAATACTATTACTACAGAAATAGGTACAAACACAATAAGACCTACTCTAACTAGCTTTATACTCTTTAGCAAAACAGCAAGTATAAACACTAGTGGTTTAAAAGGTTACTACGCTGAGATGCAATTTAAGAATGATTCTGTTGATTATGCGGAATTATTCTCCGTAGGGTCTGATATTCTTGTAAGTAGTAAATAATATGTAATAATAACACTATAAAAACTAATATAATGGTAGGACAAGTAATAGGCGGTTTAACAGGTATCGCTTCAGGAATAATAGGCTCTGGTAAAAGAAAGCGAGAGCAAAGAGCTGCTCAAGCTGATTACGATAGAAGAAAAGCTGATTATGAAAACACAGATACTAGCAATGTTTATGCTAATATGGAGAATACTATGGAAGACTTAACAGTTAACCAAGATCAAGCTAAATTTCAAACAGAACAATCACAACAAGGGCTATCTAATATAATGGGTAGCATGCAGGGAGCTGCTGGAGGTTCCGGAATTGCAGCTTTAGCTCAATCGTTAGCTGGTCAACAACAGAATCAAGTTAGACAAGCCTCTATGGATATAGGTAAGCAAGAGCAATCAAATCAAATGGCTGAAAGATCTCAAGCTGGTAATTTGCAATTATATGAAGCAAAAGGGGAATTAATTTCTAGGGATGCGGAAACGGAAAAAACAGAAACATTAATGGGTATGTCTCAGCAAAGACTAGGAGCCGCTAACGCTGCTAGACAGGAAGCAACTAACGCAATAGTAGGAGGTGTTGGAAGCTTAGCTTCAGCCGGAGCTGGTTTTATCAACCCAAAAAGTGCTCTAGGTGGAATATTAGGTAAATAAAATACAAATTATGAATCAACAATTAGTTAAAGGAGAGGCTTTTGTAAGGCAAACTGCTCAGCCAACCTGGAATAAAGCATTGACAAGTGGTCTAAACGCAGGGTTGGATCAACTTGCTCAAATTAATGCTGCAAAGAAAGCAGAGAGAAACCAAATAAACAATAAGGTTTCTACTTACATAAATCAATTAAATTCTGATATTGATTTAACTAATCTAAACGAGTCTCAACAACAAGCTGTTACAAATTATTTAGTTCAAGAAAGAAACAAGTATGCTGAGGCAGCTACCCAAATAACTAAGATTGAAGATCCTTCATCTCAAGAGTACTTAGATTATAGAGATCAAATGAACGGTATTCAAAGATCGTTTGGCAATTTAGCTAACCAGCTTAACAAATACAAAGAAGATAAAGTCTCTTATTTAAAAGATTTTGACGATAGAAGAGTTTCAGACGGTAATGAAATTGGATCACTAAAAAAAGCATCAAGAATTTACACAGACGAAGGCTCAATGGGTATTGGTCCAGGAGGACAGGTTACTTTTTGGGATGATGACGATGGAAAATATGAAAATTATTCTACCATACAAAAACCATTTTTAAAAGATTTTAAAGCAGCTGATTCTATATTGTCGCTTAACGAATCTGTGTATAGCGCAGGGCAATCATTGTCAGGAGCTAGGCAGGATATGATACGGAATAAGTTAAAAAACATGATTAGCTCGGGAGGTAGAGATACCGTATTGTCGTTAGCTTCAGATGATTTTTTAATAGACGGCGGATTGAATTTACAAGACCCCTCTTTGTTCGAGCCTGAAAACCAAGACCTACTTGCGGAAACTGTTTTGAACAGCTACATGGATGCATTGACAAATACTTCTAAACAAGGAGCTAATGATAAAAGGCCAGCTAGTAGTTCTAAGACAGCTGGAATAGGTGGTGCTTTAAGAGACGAAATAAATACTGGAGGACCAGCAGTAAACAAGGCTATGGATTTTGCACAAGCATTTGCAGTTGATGTTCCTGGCGATCAAAGAGAAACCAAGACCCGAGAAATGGTATCTATAATAAATTCTATTGATCCATCTTCTAAACAAGTATACAATTCTAGGAGTCAATTTTTCAATTCCCTTCTAAACGCCGAAGGATCCGATTGGACAGATGATAAAGAAGGTAGAGCTCGCTTTAATCAAAAATACGGATCTGCACAAATATTTGCTATTAATCCAAATGACGGGCAAGAATCTAGAGGAGTAGCTATTAATACAGACAATCCTCAAGATGTATATGAATTTTACTTGAAGAACACAGACTTATCTTCTAAAGCTCAAGGTTATTTTATAGATCAATTCCGAAACCAGCAAAAAGGAACAAAAAACAATCAACAAGCCTCTTCAGACGGCAGCATGTCTAAATACAATTAATAATATACAATATGAACGAAGAAGCATTAAACGACTCGTTTAACCTATTTGCTAGCAATGGTTATAATGGTGATTTAGACGGTTATAAAAAATTAATTAGTTCTAATCCAGAAGCACTTAAAGACTCGTACAGTTTATTTAAAAATAATGGATATAATAAAAGCATAGATGATTTTTCATCTTTAGTAGGAGCTATACCAGCAAAGACAAACGACTCTGCAAGTGCGGTTCCAGCTGTGGAGTCAAATCAAGACGCTACGGAATCACAATCGGGAAATGGTTTTTCGGGGCAACCAAATAATAGGTGGAACTCTGAAAACAATAGAGGTAAGCGTGAGCGAGAACTAAAAGAATCGAAATCGGATGGCACATGGCTATCCAGAGCTTTTGATGATGATCCTAATAATAGTTTTAGTGATGGAGCAAGCAATACTTTTAAAGATCTATGGACAGGTCTAGAGGAGAATAGCCCTATGCTTTTCGCTAATATTAAAACTAAAAGCATGTTACCAAATGCTGATCCTCTTAGTACAATGGCTGCTTTAATTTCTAAGTGGGTTCAAAAAGATGATAAAGACGATGAAGAGGAAGCTAATGACCCTGAACTTTTTTATAAAAACAATGGTTATCGCAATAACGTAAGTATTGACAAACAAGCTGAAGACTTATACAGTAGTGAAGATTTAGATTTTAGTGACATTGATTCAAATTTAGCTTACAATAGAAATAAAAATAAAGACTTTGTAGAAGAATACTATCTAACTAGTCCAGAAAGCAAAAAGGAGTTTTCAAAGTATAATATTAGTGCTAATGACTTTCAAGGGTTCCTAACTAGAAAGGGTTATATAAGTGAATTTCAAAAGCAAAAAGAAGTAGGCGCTTACGAGCAGAAAGATGGAAAATATTCTGAAGGATTGCCTGATAATTTAACAATGCAACAGGATCTTAAAATGTATTTTGACGAATACCTGAATGAGACAGGTTCTAGAAACATAGAGAGAGTGCTACTGAGAGAAATTAAAAATAACCCAGCAGAGTACAAGGATATGACGCTGCCTGAAGCAATGGGCGTGGCGGATACTAAGCTAATGGAGGATCCTAAAAAATACAATTACGGATCTCATTTAGAGTTTAAAGATTTAGAAATTTGGAATTCTAGCAATTGGAATGCTATAAACGAATATGAAGCTATTCAGCTTGATAATATAAAAGAGGCGCAACAGAATAGAAATGAGCAAAAAGAAACAGGTCTTTCTACTGGAACGTATGGAACTGGAAAAACTATAGGGAATGCTCTTACAGGTTTAGGTGATGCTATTGAGGATACTTTTGATTGGATAGATGGCTGGAATATACCTCTTCCTTTTTCAAAATCAGAGACAGAAGTATTAGGCGAAGAGAAAAAAAGGTTAAGAAATAAATCGAATAGAAGAGCTTTAAGAGGTGATGATAATATAAATTATTTATATGCAGAGGGAAAAAAAGTTACCCTAAACGGCAAAGAATACATAAAACAAGCTAATGGTAGTATTAAGAACATAACTAATGGTTTTGATGTATCGCGAACCCTATCTAATAAAGATAGAAAAGCTATAGATGTTGCTATTGAAAAAGGCAATTATACTTTTGATTCTGATTTCGATGGGTTTGGTGGATCAATAATAGCAGGAAAAGTTATAGGGGAGTTAGGTATACAGATTGCTGGTCAGAAAGGATTTAGCACTTTAAGGAAAGTGGCTTCTTTAAAATATTTAGGTAAAGTTAAAAATTTATCTAAGGCTCGTCTAGCTAGGATGGAGGCAGGCGTTAACAAGACAAAGCGTTTTGGTGCTGGTATAAATTACAGAGGTGTTACAGGCGGAGCTAAAGGAACATGGGATACTTTTGGTAAAAAAATACCGCTAGGAATAAGTAAAGGAATGGCTGACGCTGTAATATTCCAATCTGGATATGGAGCTATGACTGGATATAACCAAGCTAAGACCGCTGCTCTAGATGCGGGTATGGGGTTAGACGAAGCTGAATCTATTGCTAACGAAGCAAGCTTAGGCATGGCTGCTTTGTTTGCTTTAACTACACCTATAAATCCTAGGACAGGTCTTATAGATAAAATATTTAAAGGCACTGGAAAAGGTTCTTCTTTCGATATGATTAAACAGCTTATTAAAGCATCTGGAAATGCCGCGGCCGTAAAAAGAAACTTCGGTAAAATAGTTGCTGCCCCACTTCAAACTAAACTAGCTAAGTTCGGTGCAATAATTGCTAGTGAGGGTGGGAAAGAATTTGTACAAGAAAACGTACAACAATTAGGTGAGGTTGGCTTAAACAAAGTATTAAACAAGGGTATTGGTAAACCTTTATTAAAAGATACTTATAGCTACGAGGATTTTATAAACACATCTGTATTATCATTTGCTGCAGGTGGTTTTGCGGGAGGTATGGGTAGTATATCTACCTTAGGAGGCGGTAAGCGAAGTATAATGAGCGATACTGAAAAAGTACGACGCTTAAGAGAATTAACTGTGCAAGATCCTAATAGAGTTGAAAAAGTATTTAACTCTTGGGTAAAAAATGGTGATCTAACACAGAAAGAAGCTGATGGACTAACTCAAGAAGTTCAAAAGTTTAGTAGTAATATAAATAAAATGCCGAAGTTTCTTTCTGACAAACGTATGTCAACAGAGCTGTTAAAAGTTATAGACTCGCAAAGTAATATAACCAGTTTAGAAAACCAAAGAAAAAACGCAATACCCGGGGAACAAGTTTTAATAGATGAAAAGCTTAAGGTTTTAAAAGAGCAACAAACAAAATTATTGATAGATGCTCAAACCTTTTTAGATAATGATAATAAAGTTTTTGAAGGAAAATTTACAAAGAATACCGCAGCTGTTGTTAATTTCGCAAAGAAGCTAGGCTTCGGAGATAATAAGCTTCCAAGAATATTTGAAAGTAGCGATGCATATGTAACCGCTATATATAGAGCTTTAAAAAGAAAAGAAAGAACTTATTTAAAAAATGTAAAAGAAGGAAAAGTAAAAGCTGATCCTGATTTTAAACCTTTAACAAAAGCAGGTGTTGCTAAATTAGCAGAAGAATCTGATGGAGTGTATTTAGGTGCTGGTAATCTTTTTATAAACAAAGAGATGGCTAAGCAAACAGGTAAATGGACAGTAACTTCGCATGAAATTATACACCCTATACTTAATTCTTTAATAGGTAGCTACTTAAACCAAAAAACTAATTACGACGAATTGATGGCTATATTGCCGTCAAAGGTTAGAAAAGCTATAAACAAAAAAATAAAAGATACACAGGGAGCTGACAAGCAAGCTACAGAATTTTTAAACTACTTATCAGATGCAATTCTTTCTGGTGAGTTAGATTATGATCCTTCGCTCTTTGACAAAATAAGATTATGGTTTAATAACATAATAAGTAAGTTAGGACTTAAATCTGGTATTAAAAACCATGAGGATTTACATTTTGACGATGCCCGTGGTGTTTATAATTGGTTAAAAGAATATACTTCCGGATTAAAAGAAGGAGGCGAAGTAAGTGATAAAGCAATAGAAGCAATTAAAAAAGCAGAAGCAAAATCAGGTAACCTAGTTTCAGAAGATCCAGGTTTACGAGACCCTGAAAACGCTATGCAATTTTCTTCTAGTCAAGAAATATTAGATCTTGAAAATGCTTTAGATGATGCTTTAGATGCTTTTGCAGAAGATCCAGATAACCCAGCGCTTGAACAAAACGTAACTAAAGCCGAAAGGCTACTTGAAGAAGCAGAAGAAAGAGTTGTGTCAGGTAGATCCGCTATAAAGCAAGAGGTTAAAAAAGAAGCTAAACCAAAACCAAAAGTAGTTAGACCTAAAAAACCAATAAGAACTACAGACTTAGGCCCAAGAGATGAAACATCTCAGGAAATAATGGATATCTATGACGAAGGAATGGAGGGTGAAGTTCGAACCAATTATACCGGAAAAAATCCTTTACCAAACAATTTGGATAACAAGCTAGTACCTAAGTTTGAAGCTTATATTTATACTATTGCTAACCAGAAATTTATACAAACTAAAGAACAAGGTTTTGAAAAGGCAGATGCTTTAAACGTGCTTAGAGAAATAGTTCTTGCTGCTGTACGAACATACAACCCTGCTAAGAACGAAGACTTAGCTGGTTATGTAAAAAAGATGGTACAAACTAGGCAATCTTTAATGTTTAAAGATGTTGATGCTGAATATGCAAAATCCTTAGATGACGCTAAAGGAGTTAGTACTACAGAAGATACACAAAGTATAGACAGAAGCGGTACAGTTGAAAGAGGACAAGCTACTTTTGATGAGCTAGATGTTGTTGACGATACTTTAATTGAAGACATCAAACAAGATCTTGAAAAAGAAATAAGAATTAGAGTACAAAAAGGAACTTTATCTGAAACAATAGATGTAAAAAAAGGTAGAGATACTTATGTGGTTTCCTGGCTTGAAAATTATGTAAATAAGCAGTTGTTTAAGAAATTAAGCAAAAAGCTTGGGGCTATTGCTGGAGTATACCCTAATGCGGTCATCCCTGGGTCTTATATAGACTTTCTAAACGATCCAAAAACATTTGACATAATAACTAAAGCATTGCCAATTAAAAGCATTAAGAAGAGCTATAGTAAGTTGTTCCCTGTTGAAAGAGTTGGTAGGGAAATTACAGCGGAAGGTAATCCTGTATTTAAAATTAGTAAGATTAAACCAAGAGAATTCTTAACCTATTTTGTTAAAGGTAATAAATCAACTGTATTAGAGAGACAAAAGCAATTGTTTAGAGAAATTCTTGAACCATTAGCTAAGCAGGTTGTTGCTGATTACGCTACACCTGAAAATTTAGCTGAGCTTAAGTCTATTCAAGAACTAGCTCCTGATGTTTCTCAAGACGTTCAAGCCGGTATAATTATAGAGGCTCAATTAAACGAATTGCAGTCACAGTTAGATAGGTACAAAGGAGAAAAATCTACTTTTGACATTATACAATTTAGTAGCAGCGTCTCCGCTACGCAAAAAGCAAACATCGATACCGCTTTAAGACCGTTATTAGCAAATGTAAAAAATAATGAATTTAAAAGTTCTGTTATTCAAGACATATTAGACGGACTGGAAAGTGTAAACAACTTTGAGGATTTAGCTAAACTAGTTTGGACAGCTGGTACTGATATTTTAAGTGTAAGATCTACAAGAGAATATAGGGCTGAAGTATTAAATTTGTTGTCTAACAGATTAAATTATGTTAATACTGTTAAGTTTTTAATAACCGCAATAACTGCCAACCAAAAAATATATTCATACCAGCAAAAGACTATTGGGTATAACTATGCTATATCCAACTTTAAATCAAGTTTTAAGAACGCTAAAGACGATGCTACTAAAGGCAAGCAAGCTGAATTGTTTTTAGGGTATGTAAGCAGATCTATTAGAACGCTTGGTTTAAGTGGAATTACTAAAAATTCGGAGGTATATTCTCAAATATTAAAACCAATATTAGGAGATCCTGCTAAATACGGCTTTAGTCTTGAGGAAGATACAGTAAAAAATAGATCTTACATACTAAGAGATGGTGTTAGGCTGCAAGGATTAGCTGATATTACAAGAATAAAATCTAATTTTGAAGGGAGTGTTCAAACAATGAACAAAGAAGCGGCGGAAGTGAGAGCTTGGCTTTTAGGTGAAGCGAAAAACGCAATAGCAGCAAAAGATACCGATGCTTTTGTTGGTTTCTTATCCCTGCTTAGTGCGGATCAGAGGGGACCTATTAGAAAAATGAGTACTGCTGGTTTTGCTTTCGAAGGTTTAAAAGTCAAAGAGGCAATATTAGAACATGAAACTGAGGCTAAAGATATATTTATTGCATGGAAAGAATTCTTAGTAGACGAAAACGAAGCTAAGCTTAATAAAACTTTAGATGGTGCTAAGATTAATTTAGTTTCCAAAAAGTTTGATAAATTATTAAGAAAAATACAAACTGAAACAGGTGTAAAAGGTAAGGCTAGATACAATGACCAAAGAGCAATAGACTTTTTAAAGGGTGTAACAATACTTCAGTTTAGCAAGACAGCAACTCAAGCAGCTGCAGACGCTTCAAAACTAAACACTGAATTTAATACTATTATACAAGATGTTACTGGATTAGATGCTAGTAAGAAAATATCTAGCAGTAAAGCTACAATGCTTGGTAGTAAAAAAGGAAGGTTTAAATTCTTTCTACCCCCATCTGCAGAAGATTTTGCAGGGTTATTATATAAAATAACAGGTATAAAGAAACAAGGAGACGCTCATCAAGCTTGGTTTAAAGAAACTTTATTTGACCCGTTCGCAAAAGGTATTCGGGAATTTGAAAGCTATAAGCAAAATGCAGCTGCAATTATAAAAGAATTAAAAAAGACTATAAAAAATACCCCAGCCGGATTAGGTAAGGTTAATAAAACAGGATTTACTAACGATGTTGCAGTTAGAGTATATTTATGGACTAAAAACGGATTTGATATACCAGATTTAACAACAGAAGAACAAACTGAATTAGTTGATTTTGTAAACGGTAGCCCTAAATTAAGAAAATTCGCGAGGCAATTAGACAAAGCTTTAAGTGGTTACCCGGAACCTCAAGGTAAGTGGATAGCAGGTACTGTAACTACAGACGCTATAAATAAAGTAAACACTCAAAAGCGTGCAGAGTTTTTAAAAGAATGGCAAGAAAACGCAGACGCTATTTTTACTAAAGACAATCTAAGTAAACTTGAGGCTCAGTTTGGTGAGAACTATAAAGAAGCATTGATGGATATACTTTACAGAATGAAAACAGGGCGTAATAGACCATCTGGAGCTAATAAGCTAACCAACGTGTTTTTAAACTGGGTTAATGATTCCGTAGGTACTATAATGTTTTTTAATACAAGATCAGCATTGTTGCAAACCTTATCTATAGTTAACTTTATAAACTGGGGAGATAATAATCCTATTGAAGCAGCAAAAGCTTTTTCAAATCAAAAACAATTTTGGGCTGATTTTTCTATGCTATTCAATTCCGATTTCTTAAAACAAAGAAGATCTGGCTTGAAGCTTGATGTTAATGCTGATGAAATAGCAAGTGCGGCTGAAACTCAAACTAATAAAGCTAAAGCGGCTTTTGCTGCATTACTTAAAGCAGGTTTTACGCCAACACAAATGGCGGATAGTTTTGCTATCGCTATGGGTGGAGCGTCATTTATTAGGAACAGAATAAACAAATATGTATCTGACGGAATGTCTAAAAATGAAGCGGAAGAAAAAGCTTTCTTAGACTTTCAAGAAATAGCAGAAGAAACTCAGCAATCATCTAGACCAGATAGAGTATCTCAACAACAAGCAAGTCCATTAGGGCGTATCGTATTGGCTTTTGCAAATACACCTATGCAATACATGAGATTGTCTAAAAAAGCTTTCTTAGATCTTAAGAATGGAAGAGGGGATGCTAAAACTAATATTACTAAAATAATATATTACACCGCTGTACAAAATATTATATTTTCTAGTTTACAAGCGGCTTTATTTGCGATGGCATTTGATGATGACGAAGAAGCAGCGGAAAATAAAAAACTTAGGGTTGCTAATTCAATGCTAGACTCGGTTTTACGTGGAGCTGGTATATATGGAGCTATAGCTTCCACTATAAAAAATATAATTGCAGAAATTTACAACCAAAACACTAAAGACAGACCTGATTATACTGTTGCTGCTCAAAGGGCTTTAAGTATATCCCCTCCTGTAGACTCTAAAATGAGAAAAATAATGAGTGCCGCTAGAGCTTTTAGTTATAAAACAACTCGTGACAAAATGAAAGGGTATGGATTAGATAATCCTGCTTACTATGCTGTTGGACAGTTAGTATCTGCAGCTTTCAATTTACCTTTAGATAGAGTGATTAGAAAAGCAGATAATTTAAGAGTTGCGGTTGACAATGACACTAAAATGTGGCAATCAATTGCATTAAGCTTAGGTTATAGCCAATGGGACTTAGGATTGATTAAAAATAAAAAATCTAAGGGAAAATCAGGGTTTGGTAAAACTTTTAAAAGATCAAAATCATCATTCAAATCGGGATTTGGCTCTACATTTAGTAAAAAATAAAAAGATATGAGAACAAGAGGAACAGGCCCTCAGGGGCTAGGAATAAAAGGCAACAACGGGTATAGCATAGGGTCACCGGTTACCTTTAAAAAGCACAATATGTATAGCAAAGATGGATCTGTCGAAGTAGCAGAAACTAACAAAGAACATTTGTCTTTAAAGAAAGAAGGCTACGGTCACGACTCTCCCGCTAAATGCTGGAAGACGCATAAGCGAGTGCCAGGTACTAAAAAAGGAGCTAAAGGTAGTTGTGAACCAAAAAAGAAATAATCATGACTGAAAATTTAAGAATATATATGATAAACGGATCCACGCTAGGCCTTACTACTTTTATGCACATAGAAGACTGGCTAAAAATAATATTATTAATTGTAACTATTGGTTACACCGTAACTAAATGGGCTAGAATAAAAAAAGAAGAGGATGAGTAAAAAACTTACTGACAACTTTAGTATGGATGAATTTGAATGCAAATGCGGTTGCGTTATGCCTGAGTTTGTTAAAAAAAATGTACAAGAGTTAGCGGAAAATCTACAGGTTATAAGAGATGTATATGGTAAGATAGACTTAACTAATGCTTATCGCTGCAAAGAACATAATGCTGATGTTGGTGGGTCTGTTAATTCACAACATTTAAAAGGTAAAGCTGCCGATATTAAATCTAGCGACATAAAGCCTAAGGATATGGCTGCTATTGTAGATGATCTAATGAAGTGCGAAAGCTTTAAGCTAGGAGGCATAGGTATATACAATACTTTTACACATGTCGATATTCGAGGAGCAAGAGCTCGTTGGAGTAAAACATCAAAGAAATAAAAAAAGGGCCCTCAATTACGAGAGCCCTTTATATATATTAAAAAGTTATAACTTTTAGCCTTTAGCCATCACACGCTAAACAATCTTCATTCATTGCCGCTGCCGCAATATCTCCACGTAGAACGCTTTCAGTTCTAGTATAATATAAAGTTTTAACACCTTTTTTCCAAGCATCAAAATGAACTTTGTTCAACCACTTTGGTGTAGCAGTAGAAGGAAAAGCTAAGTTTAAACTAACAGACTGATCTATATACTGTTGCCTTAGTCCAGCTTGACCAACTAATTCTAGTTGATTAATTTCCTTAAACGTTTTAAACACTTCTTTAGCAGGTATGTCGTGGCCCATAGTAATATTATCAAGCTCCACGATATCTTGGACACTACCTCCGTCAGCCAATATTTTACTCCAAATTTTCTCATTATTTAATTTGTGTTTTCTTAATAGTTTAACTAACGTTGGATTCTTTCTAATGAAAGTACCATTCGCTCCCTGTTCTGTGAATACATTAGCAGCCCAAGGTTCTATTCCTGGCGAAACATTCCCACTAAGCTTACTATTACTAACAGTGGGAGCAACAGCACGCAGGTGAGTATTACGCATACCAGTGCCGACACACCATAAAGGTTCGCCATAAACTTCAGCAAGATTCCTGGAGGCTCTTTCACTTTCAATTTTAATCTGTGAAAATATTTTCCTAGTTTCAAACTGCGAAAGTAAACCCTCGAAAGGAATTCCCTTATCTTGTAAGTACGTGTGCCATCCAAGTACTCCCAATCCCAATGCTCTCCCTTTCTGTGCAGAGCGAATAGAATTTTCGAATCCTCTAAGACCTTTTGCTTTTTGAATAAATTCTTCCATAACACCGTCAAGAAACCAAGTGGCGTCATATATAAGGTTAGTGTCTTTCCATTCTTCATATTTTGCTAAATTTAATGATGACAAGCAGCATACAAAGCTATGCGTTTCGTCGGTATGCAATGCTATTTCACTACATATGTTAGTCATGTGGACTTTTAATCCGTTCTGTTTATATGCTTCTGGATTTGCTTTGTTAACATTGCCTTTAAACATAATATACGGCTCGCCAGTTGCTTTTCGTTTTCTAAGAAGTTTACTCCATCTATTCCTAGCGTCAGCATCTCCTTGTTCAAGTTTACGCATGAATTTATCACCAACAATTGCGCACTGATGTAGATTAAGCGATTGTCTATTAACATCTCCCTTAGGCTCTCTGATTTCAAGCCACTCCTCGAAGTCTCCATGTTCAATGTTGATATTAATTGAAGCAGCACCTCTTCTGACTGATCCTTGATTTGTTGCAAGGATTGTTGAATCATATATCTTGCAAAAAGGTACAACCCCGTCTGATGTTCCATTACCTGTTATTTTAGCGCCCGCAGGTCTTATTTGGTTTAATCCTAAGCCTACTCCACCTCCGTGCTTAGCAAGCATCATCATTTCTAGATTTTTTTGTCCAATATCTTGGATCGAATCAGCAACATCAATACCAAAACAACTAATAGGTAAGCCGCGATCAGTCCCTGTGTTGGAGAGTACCGGACTAGCCAAGCAAAGCCAGCCATTCCAGATGTAATTAAAAAACGTTTCGGCCATTTCCGGCTTATATAATCTACGAGCAACAGTTTTAGTGACTCTTTCGTATGCTTCTTTAGGACTTTCTCCGTCGAATAAATATCCCCCGGATATAGTCTTTTTGTATACGTCGTTATCACCCCACGCAGGGTAATCTTCTCCTTTTTTCCAGTCATTGTTCCACATATTATAATTCTAGTTTTTTCTCTTCAGCAACTTCGTTATTCATTTTCTCTTTAAGAGACTCTATAGCAGTTTCGTAACCCGGCATAAGCTTAATTGTTTCCAATGTACCTATTGCTAAATCTTTTAACTGCTTTTGTTCTTGCATTAAATACTGTGTAGCCTTACCTAATGTTTCAACTTTATTCTTCAATTCAATTAGTGTTTGTTCTTTCATTTTAAATTTTCTTTTTGTTGTTTAAATTTGTTACCATATGTCTTCGTAGTCTTCATCTTCGCCTGCTTTTGAATAATCTGTTGGACGAATAGCGAAAAAATCAGTATGAGTGACGCCCCCGGTAAGATGATAAAACCAATCAAGGTTAGCTGCTGCAGCGGTGTCATACGCAAAATAGTTACCCAGGTCAACATAACCGAGTTCCACAAGTTTTTCATTTGTTCTTTTCTTTATAAAGTGTTTTAAATCGTTTGATTTGATGCCCTCTATGTCACCCTTTTCAAACATCTTAGTAATGTAATTAGTTTCTAATGAAACCATCGCCTCAGCCGATTTAATGATGTCCTCGCGACACAGATCAAGCAATTGATTATCCTCTTCACACATATGTCTAAATAATTGACAACCCATTTTACTATGCAAAGATTCATCTCTTACAGACCACTTCATTTGTTGACCTATACCTTTCAATAAGTTTCTTAACTGGAAAGAATAGAGTACTGCAAAAGCAGAATAAAGACTAACGCCTTCAGCAAAGGCAGAAAAAACAGCAAGAGACTTAGCAATACCAGTACGACTATTACCTTTATACGCAACAAGGTTGTTAAATCTTTCCGCTGTAGCCGGTTCGTGTAAAAACGCTTCATAGTCTTCTAGCTTTAAAGTTTCGTTTAAATAGCTGTAAGCAACAGCGTGAATTGTTTCTTGTGATCCAAACATCATAGCCATTTGCTGTATCTCGTGCTTAGGAAACCAACCAACAACTTTTTGTGTCCAGTAATCTGATACCGCACATTCTGTTTGAGCAAAGCCGAGAAGTATATTCCCGACTAAGTGCTTTTCTTTTTCATCTAACTTTTCATTCCAGTCTTTAAGATCACCTTGCATAGATATTTCAGTGTGTAACCAAAATGCTTGTGCTTGTTTTAACCAACCCTCAGTGTAGTATTCAGGATATTCAAACGGTTTGTACGCTACGCGCTCATCAAAAAGTCCCATTAGTTGTAAATAAACAAAGCTAAATCCACAAAAGGTATGTATAGCACATGAATACTTTTCTCTTCATCTTCATAACTTCTAAAGCCAAATAATATACCTGGATATAATCCAAATTCTAATGACCAATTCTTACTTTCTCCACCCATAACATTCTATTTTATATTCGTTGTGTAATTTAATTATATCTTTATATTTAATCTTGCCTCTAATCTCCCAACTCCATTTAACAAACTTGTCAATTTGTCTTTCCGCATATTTCTGTCTGGCTATCCTCTTTGCTTCGAAAGGATTAATCTTACGGTCTCTTGACATTCTGCTTGATTTTGTGGTTTATAAATCGTATACCCTGGGAATTGATTTGTAACTAATTGTTTAAATAGTTTCCATCTCATAGGGAATGATTCGTTAGCTCTACCTTTTGTTTCTATTATAAAATCTTCACCGATAAAATCAGGAGTGTATTTAATAGGTAAGATTCTTTTCTCACCTCTATTTTTATACTCTCCTTTTCCATTAGCTTGTCTCTCATACACTTGATTTTCAAAATGAAAACCGTTAAGTAAAACAAAAGTTTCTCCTTCGTACTTGCTTTTTATACCAGCTTCTTTCATAGCTACGTACATATGCTTTTCCAGCCCGGAGGCAAAGTCGATACCATCATATGATACCTTCTTTGCTCTTACTGGTCCGCGTTTTCCGCTTGTTCTTTTAAATGGTTTCCTCATATTTAGCGTTTAAGTTATCTTGAAGATCCTCAGTATATACTTCTTTAGCTTTTTGTAAGTATAAGACAGCATCC
>Ga0209302_10000297_pt1 | contig 30064 bp, 25 predicted proteins | sample ArcOceMetagenome_2_FD_187445 | JGI IMG/M metagenome (GOLD analysis project Ga0209302, IMG submission 187445) | Marine eukaryotic phytoplankton communities from Arctic Ocean - Arctic Ocean ARC135M Metagenome (SPAdes) (version 2) | ecosystem: Environmental > Aquatic > Marine > Oceanic | place... | reverse complement strand
TACTCACAGGAGGCCCCTCTGCTACTACTCACAGGAGGCCATAGCCGCGCTCGCGGGCCGTGGCGGCCGAAGGTCTTCGCACCGCAGGTAGTCAGCAATACGTAGCGTACACCGTGCCTCTGTGACTTGGGAGTATATGTTTCCACTTACTTTACTCACACCTCAGGCCAAGCTCAGCAGCAAGTACGAGGACCGAACTCACGCTGCGCAGGTAGAGTTCGGCAGAGTTAGAGTTCAGAGGATCCAGAGGACCCTCTCACAAGACCTTATACGTCACACTCTCTAGGATAGCCGTAGAAGCCACTCCTAGGACGGCCCTCTGCACCCGGCAGGCAGGGAGCCTTCTTCACTGGTACGGAGCGACACGACGAAGGCAAGTCAGCTCTGCTGGTGGGCCACAGTACACAAGCACATGTCACATATGCATGTGCATGCACATGTATGTACATGTGACATGTGCATGTGCATGTGCATGTGCATGTGCATGTGCATGTGCATGTGCATGTGCATGTGCATGTGCATGTGCATGTGCATGTGCAAGTATAGCAACATATGCACTGCCACATAGTGAGTAGAGCAAGGGCAGATCAGCACTGTTGAGATGGGCAAGACCGCGGTGGTGGGCAAGACAGTGGACACAGTTTGCTCCTCGCTACACTACTATGGCTCTCCTTACTAGGTGGGCAAGACGGTAGGCAGCGTGCTGCTCGCGCCCGACGCGGAGAAGCTGGAGGCTTTCTACTGCAACCTCTATAACCGTGGCCATGACCCAACCCCAATCCTAGAACTAACCCAATCCCCAATCCTAACCCTCACCTAACCGTATCTCTATCCCTAGCCCTCACCCCAATCCCAACCTAACCCCGACATGAGACCCGACCCAAGCCCTCACCCTAACCCTAACCAGGCCTTCTACAGCAGCCTCTCGCGCGAGGGGCGCGAGGGCTACGACGCGATCCTCTCGACGAGCATCTCAAAGGTTCTCTCGAGCGTCACCTTCATCGCCGAGGCGCAGCTCGACGCCACCGCGCTGCGTAACTGTGGCGAGCTGTGCTCTTACCTCCCGCTGCGGCCGGGCGCCTTGGTCTTCGAGCAGGTGTACACTTACTATGGCTGCACTTCCTGCGGGTATACTTACTATGCCGAGCTGGTCTTCTAGTACGCACGCATAATTACTATGAACAGGGCGACCCGGCCAACTCCTTCTTCATCGTACTCAAGGGAAAGATCGAGGTGGTCATCGACGAACAGCAGCTCACCGGCGCCGCGGAGCCTGAGGACACTCCGCGCCGAGCCGCGTCGCGACCGAGGTCCGAGGCCGAGAACAAGGCGGGCGGCCTGATCAAAGGCTACGGAGAAACCTTCGGCGTGGCATCGCTCGTGCTCGATGCGCCGGTGCGGCAGTACGGCATGCGTACTACCGAGCGCTGCCTCTTCATCCGCATCGCCTTCGACGACTTCAGGCCAACTCTCTAGCCCTAGCCCTAGCCCAAACCCTAATCCTAACCCCAGCCCCAAACCTAACTCGATTAACCCCAACTCCAACCCCCAACCCCAGCCATAACGACTCCAGGCCGTTTTTGGCGAACAACCCAGCGCTCGAGGTGACGATGCTGTACACAACCAAGCTCTTCCTGCTGCAGCGTTACTCGACGATGCCCTCATCGATATTCTCAGCTTTCAATGCCGAGGAGCTCAAGGTGGCTACCCCTTCACGCTACCTGTAGCATCGTACATCGCCTCACCCCCTTACGCGCACCCTTACGCAGCCTCACACGCCCTTACAAACCCGTACAACCCGTCACAGGTGGCCGCTTCGGTGGCGACCTTCCGTACCCTGGCGGCTGGTCAGACTCTATACGCAGTGGGCGATGAGCCTTCGGACTTCTGGGTTGTGGCGCACGGCGAAGTGATCTGCAACTACTGCGACGGATCCACGCCGGCGACGCTCAAGGTGGGCTCTTACTTCGGTGAGGTGCGCGTAGTACGTGAGCATTCACCCACATTTCATATTCATAGCTTTCTACTCTTCTCATACGTGAGTGTGTGCCTACGTAGGTAAGCACCGTACTACTAAGTTAGGATAGGCAAGTACGCGTGCACGTACTAATTAGTGCTTGGTAGTACACAGATGCCGCTGCTCGGTGCACCAAGGCATAGCCTCCATTACCTAGGGTGGCAGGCTCCATCGCTTAAGGTTGCAGGTGGGTGTGCTGCTGCCCGACACCAAGTGCTTCGCCACAGTCACATCGACGATGGAGACAAGGCTGCTCTCGATCAGCAAGGTCAGCCTCTATAGAATGCTTACAAAGTGTGTCCGTGGGCAGACCCATGCAGTCCATCCGCACAGAGATGAGAGTGTATATGAATATATGCTTCCAGTTCGACTTCGATGCGGTGGTTGAGCCCAACCTGTACCAGAAGCGCAAGGAGAAGGGAACGGGAAAGCAGGGCCAGCGGAAGCAGCGCAAGCCATCGGTGGCCAGTCTCGCCAAGGAGTCCGCGCCGAGACAGGCAAGCGACTCTCATCAACCTTTATGAAAGAGTTATAGGCCAGCCTGTGCTAGGATCTCCTACTGGGGTTCCAATCTGAATGTGTATCTGCATCCAAAGCAGGCGAGCCCAGCCATGTCACGCCACCAAAATCCCGCCGAGCGCAGCCTCAAGCACGCGCTGCTTGTCGAGCTGCTGCTCAAGCTGCGGCGGGGCGAGGTCCAGCTGCAGGTTCTACCGTACGCCCCCGTACACACTCATCTACCACGTTCTCACACACCCTTATATCTCGCAAGCCCGATCAAGCCCCTTACTCTTCCCTCTCACACACCGGCCGACATTCCTCCAGGTCCTGCTGCAGCACCCGCGCACGCACGAGGACTTCGTCGAGTTCGCCCTGACAGAACTGCGCGGCGCGCTGCGGATTGACGCGTACAACCAGGCCTTCTCCATACTGCAGCGCGTGCGGGCGGCCATCGCCACCGTGCCTACGGTGTCCGCCGACACGGACAAAGACATCCGGCAGTTCCTCAACGAAGAGGCCAGGCACTACACCTACAACTATGCCACTTCTACTCTACTATGACACTCCTTACTATGACGCACCCCACTACCTGACCGGACCCAGGGTGTTGCTTGCCGAGCAGCTGCGGCGCAAGCCGTGCCCACGCCTGTCGGACAGCCCTGTCTTCGGCACCGTCGTCGACCGAGAGGCTGCCTTCGTCGGGCACTTCACGCAGGGCCGCGCCACACTGACCGAGCTGGAGATCGTACTCACCGAGCTATGCGCGAGCTACACTGATCTCCTCGAGCTCGGCCGCGCCAAGTACGTGACCTCGCAACGCTTCGACGAGCTACTCGACAGGATGGGAGTGTACGCGAAGTGTGTGGCGGACATGGTGGGTGCCGAAGCCCTCTCGCTCCTCGCGAGCCAGTTCGAAAAGGGGCAGGGCGAGAGCGAGGAGATGAGATTCGTGCCCCTGGAGGTCGCGGTCGCGCCTGCGACGCGCCGATTGCCGAACCCGAACCCGGCCGGCAACTCGCCAAGTGCAAGCCCGAAGAACCGTGCACGCTGGTCGGCAGCTTGAAACTAAAACGGAAGCTGTCGCCAGGCCGTGTCCAATGAGGCGTCTACGATCCTCCACGAAGACTCCTCCACGCGAGGTCGGGGAAGGGATGCATGCAGGGACTGCGGTGCAGGGGTGCACTCTGGGGCAGGTCCCGTTGCCGTATATACCCATCGCAACCATCCGCATCGCTGTCGCATGTACTACCACTATATACTTACTATATAAATAAAAAGTGTGGGCCGCCGAAGGCCCGATCTCAAGAGTCAAGTGGATTTGTTGTGTCTGCCGGCTCTGTTCTCTGCTTATAAACTATGTGATGTGTCTTGTGTGTCTGTAAGTCTGGACGTAGGCCACCGGATCCTCTTTAGGCAGTGACGTGTGTGTGCTGTCAGTGGCTTGCCTTATTTGCATGCATTCATTCTGTCCTGTCTGTTCAGCGTTCACTTCACGTTCAGGCTCGTTACGACCAGATTAGTAATATGTAATAAGCATTAATAGGGTGTCATTTAGACGGAAAACAAAGTAAGTCATCCTGTGACACAGACACATTCACCGAGCATCGGAGCATAGTGCGAGCGGGCTAAGGCAAGCGTGAAGCGACCCGAGCGAGTACCCAGCCCCGACGGAGTGCTCAGCCACCCAATGGCCCCATTATATCGAGAGATTCGCCATGTTCCATGTCAAGTGATCGAGGAGTGTCGACTCGTTGGAGCCGGTCGCCATCATAAAGGTACCTCCTCTCTCTGATGAGCACGCCGTCGCTGAGGCACATGGCGTCCAGGTAGGGGATCACAGCCTGGTCCATCTTCATTCTGAACCATCGTGCCGTCGAGGCTGCAGAAAATCCAGCGCGCAGCACCGCCACCGGGAAGCGAACATGGCCTAGTTGATCTGGAGGGATGCGTCGGTGGCGCAAGCCACGAGCGGCGGCCTGAACCAGCGTCGCCGCACCGTGCTCCGCAATGAGTGAAGCAAGATTCTCGTTCAACTGACCTGAAAAGAAGGTGCAAATCGCCGAGCTACGAACGCGTAGATCCTCGCGCTGCGCGTGTGAGGTTGCCACGGCTCTATCGTGCTCTGCATCTTCTTCGCGTCGAGCTTGCTCGTACAGCAGGATCTGCCTCTTGCTCTCCATGGCGTACTTTATGTAGTAGTGGTGGTCATGCAGAATGGCAAAGCTGCCGCCCCCCCAAAACTCCAACAGCCGCGTCTCCTCTGCACACAGCGTGAAGTCATAGCTCTCGTCATCATCACCCGGCCCGACTCGTGACTCGTGTCGTAGCAGTTGCTCGATGCAGCCCAGGATAGTCTCTGTGAACTCAGGCAGCCTGTGTGCCTCCATGGCCATCGCGTCGGTCATCTGATCAAGCTCGCCATCACACAGGAAAGCGCTACAACGGAGGAGAATCGCGTCAAAGGCGCCTTCGGCCACGGGCAGCAATTGCCGGGCCTCATCGTCTGTCAGCGTGCTCCACGATTCGGCGTCGCACGCTTTCCGTTTCCCGTTGGCCTGGACCACGTCGATCACGTCCCCATTCTGCATGCCGAGGTCTAGCGGCGTCTGATCGCCGCTGAACGCCTGACCGTCAAAGCAAGCGCTGATCTCGTCGAGGGAGAAACCTTGGCAGTTGCACAAGGCTATCAGGAGCTTCTGCAGGCGCGTACTCATCTTGCACCGGAAGTAGACTTCGTCGCCGTTCACATGCAGGCTTTGAGGCCGATGTACGCATCACGAAGGGACATCGTTTCCGTTACAGTTTTCTGCGGGTCCACCACGTCCGGGTCTCCTGAGTCGGCGTTCACGAGCCGACATTCACCCCGCTGTGTAGCAGGAGGCTGCCGCACCTCTCAAAAAGGGGACAACCAAACCAAACATTACAGTGGCCGCCCTTGTGTTACCGGAAGCACCATAACCCAAGACACATATCATTCGGAGCGCTTCGATCTCATTCCCGCACATTCCAGGTCCCCGCGACCTTCTGCAGCCCCATTGCGTAATGGTCGGCGACGCCGCGGATCTCGCTGCCTGCTGCCCGCAACTCAGTCTGGCAGACGGGACAAGAGCGGCGGGTCTGCTTCGGCAGCCCGAACTCGTCACGCAGAGCTGCCTGCGAAGTGTACCAGCGGCCTAGGCACGGGGCACAGAGGACGTGCCAGCATTCGGCACAGCCGACTGCAAGCCCCGCGTGCTTCTGGCCGTTGCACTGAAGCAGCTGTTTTGTGCACCCAAGGATGCAGCAGCGCACGACTTCTCCCTCCTCGCCTGCTTCCGTCGCCGCCTTGGCCGCCACCGCCCTGTGCGTCTCCGCCATCGTTGCCGCCGCCTCGGTATGTGAGATGCTTGCCGACGCGGGGCAGGTGAGCCAAGCGGTGTGCGCGTCGACGCACTCCAAGAGCACCCACCGCTCCCGGCACTCACGCCAGCTGCGCCCAGGCAAGTGCGTCGAGACCAACGGCCACGCGCTCTCGTTCGCGTGGCGGTTGCTGATCGAGAAGAGCGACACGAGTGCTTGTAGCCGCGCGTCGCCGCCTGTGGTTCCCTCCCATGGAAGCACGGCCGGCAGGACCGTAGGACTAGACTCCTCCTTCCAATCTCCGAGTCTGCCATAGGAAGGCTCCTCCAACGTCGGCGGGGGCGGGTGGACGCGCACGCAGCGCCACGCCGTCTCAATCGGCAACTGACCTCCCCAGTAGGCTGTCTCACGTGCTTTACCGTCTTCGTAGTCGATGCGCACCTCCTGACCGACCTCGATTGGCTCGAGGGCCATGATTAGCATGCGGCGGATGCCCTGCTGCGGCAGCGCTGGCATGCACTGTAGGCGGGCATTTGGCTGAGACGAGTGGTTGGTGTAGACGGCGGGCGAGCGCTCGCACTCAAACGGCGAATTCTCCGAGGCCCCATCGATGACTGTGGGTGTGCCAGGCACCTGCAGGACGTACCTGCCCCGGACGTGCAGCCGCTGAGGTAGACGCGGTCCGCTGTACTCGCTGATGAATTGGCCGGCTCGCAGAGGCACGCGCGCAAACAAGCCGAGGCCGCAGTCGCACGGTGCGACGAAGCTGAATGCGTCGAGTCCAAACGCGGCCGCTGTCAGTAGAGCAGCAGAGTCGCGTGCAGCATCCTGCTCCAGAGCCTTGCGGCAGACACGGGCGGCTGCATCTGCGGTTGAATCGTCTCCGACAGGCAGCGCGTTGCAGACCGGAAGGCGCGCTTGGTAGTAATCACCGAGGCGCTGCTCCTTTCGAGCGGCTGACAGCCAGCACGCCTGCGCAGAGTCGGGGCAGTTCGCGGTGCCTGCTTGGTCAACGAGCGCCACTCGCCGCTTCTTGCGAACCATGCCATGCCGCGGTGCTGACGCCAAAGTGGCTCCACTAGCTGAGGCACCCGGCCTCGCCCCCATAATCGCAAGGCGGCGCCGCACTGCGGCTGCACCTACCGCCGCGGCCGCACTCAGCCCATCGTTGCTTCCCTGTGCGAGACTTCGCTTCCTGCTTGGTGCTGCCGCCACGGACGCAGATGCTGCGGCTTTTGTCGACCGCGCCACGTGGAGCGCGGCTTCGAGAGCTGAGTCAAATCTTCCGAGGTACTGCGTTCTGTCCTCAGATGAGATGGCTTGGTAACGGCTACCATGTGCACTCACACCCTTGAAGCCGGACTTGTGGTCTGAGCTCTGCACCAGTGTTAGGCCCTCTGCCTCTGCAGCCACCCAGACCTCCGCATCGCTCATGCCCTGCGACGTTGCTGCCTGAGATGCCCTAAATGCCGCAGCTGACGCGTCTCGCCCAAGGTGTCGCGCGACGTGGAGAGCAGCCTCAAGGGCACTAGGAAAGGTCCCAATGTACTCGTGCGTCGCCTCAGGTGAGCTCGCCTGGAAGCTGTTGCCACGTACAGTGACGCCCCTGAAGCCTGTAAAGCTGCCGGGCCGGAACGCCGGCACCAAAGTGAGGCCCTCGGCCTCTACACTCTCATGAATCTCCGCCTCATTTAGGCCCTTCTGTAGTGGTGATGGTACCGCAGCTGCCACCGCCGCCGCCGCTGAAGACCCGTGAGGGCCAAGGAAGCGAGCAACACAAAGAGCCTGGTTAGAGCTAGGGTTAGGGTTAGCAATTAGGGTTAGCGTCAGGGTTAGGAGTAGGATGCGTAGGCTCGAGGGCAAGTGAATTACCGCTTCGAGGGGAGTTAGAAAGGTACCGAAATTGTGACGCTTTCCTTTGATCCGAAGGCCGGCTTGAAAGCGGCCGCCGGGGTATGTACTCACGCCCTTGAAGCCTGATTGGTGGTCTGAGCTCTGCACAAGCGTGAGGCCCTCCGCCTCTGCAGCCGTGCGAACTTCCCCTTCGCTCATGCCCTGCGGTGCTGCCGCTGCTGTCGCTGCTGCCGCTGCTGCCGCTGCTGCTGCTGCCGAACCGTCTGAGCCAAGGAACCTCGCGATGGACAGCGCCGCTTGGAGCGGTGTTTCAAAATGTCCGAAGTTGTGTAGCCTGCCCTTCAAAGTGTACTTAGCTTGTGAGCGGCTCGAACCCCCGGCACTCGAAGTCACGCCCTTGAAGCCCGATGTGTTCTCGGACGGCACCAGCGTGAGCTCTTCGGCTTCTGCAGCCGCGTGAACCTCCGCGTCGCTCATGGCCTTTGATGTTGCACGCGCCGTTGTCACTGCCTCCGCCTCCGCCGCCGCCACCGCCGAACCTTCCCCTCCCAGAAACCGCGCAATCTGAAGGGCCGCCTCGAGCGCCGTAGCATGTAGCCCGAGGTAGTGCACTTTGCCCCCCTCGAGCCGAAAGTTGGCTTGGAATCGGGTTCGATTTGTAGTGACCCCCCTGAAGCCCGACTGGTGGTCTGTGCACTGAACCAGTGTGAGGCCCTCGGCCTCTGCAGCCGCGCGCACCTCTGCCTCGCTCATACCCTGTGCTGATGAAGCTGTTGCCGCATGAACGTGCTCAAGGGGGCCGTCGGCTCCCATGAGCCGCGAGACGTGCTTGTTCATGTTTTGCGGCTTTGTTGCTGCTGTCGCCGCTACCACTACGGCCACATCCCAACTCTGCTGCTGCCGCAACTGCGCCTCGGCCTGGATGACCTCACGCGCCAGCAGGCGGTACTGCGGTGAAAGGAACGGGAGTGAGCCCTCCGGTTCCAGATTGCTCCCCGCCACAGGTGCCAACGCCGCCGTCGTCACTGGTGCTGCGGTTGCTGCCACACTCGCCACCGGTGCCAGCAGGCGATATTGCGGTGGAAGGTACAGGCGCAGGCCCTCCGGCTCCGGCTCCGACTCTTCTTGGTGCTGCTGTTCTGCTTGCATCTCGTCACGTTATCGGTGAAAGTCAATTCATTTAGAACCCAGATAAACTGAAACAGCGAAACCAAACAACAATAACACCAACACATGTCAACACATGCACATACGGCACATGCACATGCGCGTGCACATGCACATGCACATGCACATGCACATGCACATGCACATGCACAGCACATGCACATGCACATGCATGCACGTGACATGTTACATGCACATGAACATGACACATGTGCATGCACATGTGTGCATGTGCATGTACGACCCTCCCCACTCGAAGCGCTGGGAGCGGAGATGCTGCTGGGGCCTGTGTTGATCCCACAAAGCGAAATGCGACGGGAATAAAGCCGTAGCACCCTGCATAGCATCTAACTCCTAAAGTAAGGGACGCTTTACCGGCTACTGTACAGCTCTAGTCGTTTGTGGCGAGGCGCGAGGTAAGTGAGTACTCTTTTTCTTTTTCTTTTCAGATGTCAGAGCTTTATAAAGGTTACAACGCGTCTACTCAGCAGCGAAAGAGGGAGGCTTGAGAGAGTCGGGTTTTGCTGGGGAGCGCTCCGAGCATGGCTCCGAGCCAAAACAAAATACGATTAGTAAATACACTTTCATCGTTGGCAGCGCGCAATGACTTGACAGCGCCCATGAAAACGCAAGTCAATTCCCACCCTCCGCCTCGCCCAACTCGCTCGCCTCGGCTTCGCTGCAACTGAGCGTCGCCTGAGCGTCGAGCGCCGAATCGCCCGGGGCGTAGCTCGCCTTGCGCTCGCCCCCGTGGATGTTCAGGATGTTCGACGACGCGCTCGCACTCGCGCGGTCAAACTGGGTCCGCCATGCCTTGCTCGGCTCCGGCCCCGGCGCGGCGCTCTCGTCCGGGGGAGGTACGCGCGCTCGCGTGGGCGTCCCCACCCCCGCCACTTGCTCCACGTCCGCCCCGTCGCCTGCCGCGGAGGCCGCGACCTCGGGCCCGAGCTGGATCTCGTTGACCGAGCCGCGCTTACCTCCGGAGCGCGTGAAGGTGAAGCGCGTGGTCGTCGACGAGGCACGGCGGCTCGCCAGCTTGCGGCTCGCTGCACTCGCCCCCTTGCCAAGTGGCGGCGGCGCCTCCCCCCCCGCCAGGGCCGCCGCCCCCTTCAGATCGTTGGAGCTGCTCGATGTGAGGAGCGAGCCCCCTCCGGAGAGCGAGAGCGAGCGGGAGAGCCGTTTCGCCCTGTCGCTCTCGCTGGCGCTCGTGGAGAGCTCGCCGGAACGGCCCACGGTGCTGCCCCTGCCTCCACACCAGCCTCCGACGCTCTCGCGGTCGGCGCCGCCGCACCTCTGGATAGAGCGCTGGATATTGAGGATGCGCTTCTGCAGCCGCATCTTGAAATCGACCGCGAGCGACCCGGTGCAGGTGACAGAGGCGAACATGCTCACCTAGGGTTAGGGTTAGGGTAGGGTTGAGGTTAGGGTTAGGGTTGGGGTTGGTGTGCTGGGGTTAGGGTAGGTCAAAGAGGCAAACATGCTCACCTTCTGCTCGATGTTGGCGTTGATCGCCTGGCGAGAGTCGGCGATGGCCAGCATCTCCCTGCGCATCGACACATGGTATATATGGTTAGGGTATCAGGGTGTGTCATCTCCCTGCGCAGCGATACATGACATATGGTTAGGGTCGTGAGGGTGTCGACACATGATACGGTCACAGCCGCTATTACAGACGGTTGCGGGCCTGTGCAGCGCGGGGTTCTCGTCGAGGACGGCCTTGATCTGTGTCGTGTTGATCCGGTAGATGTCACAGATGCTCAGCGCGGCCACGTTGCAGTTGCGCTTCAGGTCCTCGTGGAAGAGCGCCATCTCGCCTGGGGAGGTATGTGGAGATATGCGAAGATATGCGGAGATACGATTCTCGTAAAAGAGTGCCCTTTGGGGGCAGAGCTAGCGTTTGCGTCGAGGGCGGGGCTCGAGGTGCGTTTGAGAATGGCATCTCACCAAAGAAGTTGCCCCTGCCCAGCACCGCCACGACCAGACCGTCGGAGCGCGACACCTGCAGCTGCCCGTCGCCGATGACGTAAAGTTCGTTGGCGGAGGTGCCCTCTTTGATAACGAGGTCGGTGGGCATGTAGACCTCGGCGGTGACCTGGCGAGAATTAGGGTTAGGGTCAGGGTTAGGGTTGGAGTTAGGGCTAGGGGTTAGGGTTAGGGTTGTAGATCTCGGCGGTGACCGAGAGCGCGAGCATCTCGAGCTCGGTCTCGCCGAGCGGCTTGAAGATGGGCACCGCAACCAGCACGTCGCGGTAGAGCGCGAGGCGCACCTTGCGGCGCAGCCCGTCCGAGAGGTCCTCGACAAACATCTGACCTGCCGCCTCCTTGTGCCTCGCCCACGAGTAGAGGTAGTACCTGGTTAGGGTTAGCTTAGTAGCTGGGTGTTGGGCTGCGCTGGGGTGGGTCCGGCTCGGGGCTGGGGTTTGGAGCTTGGGGCCTGGGACCTGGGGCCTGGGGCTTTGGGCTTTGGGGCTTTGGGCTTGGGGCTTGGTCGAGCTGCGCGGGTGGCGCACTGCCGGATGACGGCCTGCAGCTCGAGCGGCAGCCGGCACGACTTCATACTCTCGTTGATGCGGTCCATCTTCTCCTGCAGCCGCGTCTTGGACATGTTGATGCTCGTGATCAGCACGGCGACGTTACCGAAGACCGCCGCCACCACCAGCGCCCCCGTCAGCATCGCCACCATCGCCACGGCCGCGCGCCGCGCGTCGGGCTCGCCGTCCATCCGCTCGCCCAGCATCATACTGAGGGCGTTGTAGATCTCGATCACGTACCGCTCACCCGGCGGCAGCTCCGCGAGGCGCGCGAGGTAGGGGTCCACCTCCTCGCCGGTGATGCTGGCCACCGCGTAGAAGGTGCACGCGAACCAGTGGACAAGGAGGAAGACGCCAATGAACATCCGGCCGAAGCGCATCAGCACGCCGGCCAGAGAGGTGATGCCGAACGACGAGCCCACCTTATTCGAGAGCACACGACTGAGTCGCAGCACCTTGATCATCGCAAACCAGGGCACGCCCGGCAACCCCGGCGTGGTCATTCCGAGGGGCCACGGCACCACCGCGATCAGGTCGACGACGAACCACGTGCCCAGGTAGTTCGCGACGATGCGACGGGTCGCGACCGCCCACGCGCCGGTGACCTCCTGGAAGGAGACGAAAAACCAGCTCACGAGGTCGAGGACATACACGCCGAGCAGCACCGAGTGAAAGTGCGTGACGCCCGCTCCGAAGTCTTTGTCCATCAGGTCGCCAAAGGCCAGCTGGCCAGGGATGGAGATGGCCGACGCTAGTATGAGCAGCAGCATGGTGCCATCCCACACGCTGCGGCCGTTGCCTTCGGGGGCGATGATGTACCACGGCGTTGGCACCTTCTCCTCGCGGAGGAACTCGCGGACCAAACTTTCCAGCCCCAAGGAGTCGCTCGACTCCTGAAGGTCTTGAAGGTTCCCCGGCACCACCGTAGGCTTCTTGAACATTGACGGCCTGAAAATTGAGCGCCGTCGTGTCACGGCCATGTCGAGCAATGCCTCGAGCTGCGCGCCGGCGAGCAGCTAGACGGCGGCGGCGGCGAGCGCGGCTAGGGGCGTCGATCACGCTTTTGGTAGACCAATAGGAACGCGGCGCGGCGGTAAGGTGATGTAAATTACTTGCCCTTCTAGGTGCATCTGCGATTAGGGATGAGAGGCAGACATGGCGATGTGTAACTGCATGGAAGCTGTGTTTACCCGCACTTGGAGCCCCTCAAGGGGCCCGATATCCGTCGGGGGCGCCGTAATGCTGGCTCTCACCGCCGCTGCGGCAGTGTCCCCGCGGCTCATCGGCGGCTGGCGGCAGGCCGAGGTGGCCGCCGTCCGTCCATCCATCGTGAACTGTACGTGGCAAAACTTCACGCAAAAGATCGACCACTTCGGTGATGCATCCGGCACGTTCCCGCAACGCCTCTGCCTTTACGACAAGTGGTGGAGGCCGGGCGGCGGCGCGGGCGGTCAGTTCCGCGCGGCGGCCGATGCGCCAGGCCCCATCCTCTTCTACACCGGCAACGAGTCGCCGGTCGACGAGTACGTCAACAACACGGGGCTCATGTGGGAGATCGGAGAGAGGCTCGGTGCGCTCCTCCTCCTCGCTCCAACCCTGACCCCAACCCTGACCTCCCCCCCCCCCACCCACCAACCAGGCGCGCTGCTCGTGTTTGCTGAGCATCGTTACGAGCCGCTCTCCCACCCGGCGCTGTGCGGGCCGAACAGCCAGCGCTGCCTCGCCTACTGCACGACCGCCCAGGCCATCGCCGACTGGGTCACCATCATCGCGGCGCTGCGAGCGCGGCACAGCGCGCGCGCCCCCGTCGTGGCGTTTGGTGGCTCATGTGAGAGGCCACCATCCCGAACCTAGGGTGCTCCCTCCCCCCCACACACAGCAGGACTCGCAAGCACCGCTATGTATCATGCCACACCCCATGCCATGCCCCGCCATCTATCATCACGCCATGCCCCGCCATCTATCGCGCCATACCCCGCTATCTATCGCCCCAGACGGCGGGATGCTCGCGGGCTGGTTCCGGATGAAGTACCCCGCAGTGGTCGACGGTGCCATCGCCGCCTCCGCGCCCATATGGCAGGCAGTCTTACTTACTTGCTGACTACCGACTGGCTCCACTTGCTCTACTTACTAATCACCACTCACTTCTTACCGCCCCCACTCACGTCTTACCGCCTCTGCGCCCACCTGGCAGCTCGCGGGCACGGTGGCGCGAGAGACGCTCGACATGCAGGCGGTCGCGATGACGCGCGGCGTGAGCAAGGCGGGCGGCGCCACGGACCAGTGCCGCGACAACCTTCGGGCCGCGTGGCCGCTGCTGCGCGAGGCCGGCCGCTCCGCTGCAGGGCTGAGGCTGCTCGGTGGCGCGGCCAAGGCCTGCGCGCCGCTCGGCGGCGAGGGTGCACTGCCCACGTGGGCACAGTCTCCGTACTTTTACCTGGCGGAGGGCAACTACCCCTTCCCCTCAACGTACATTACCTTCTCCGTGAGCACGGGGAGGCCCTCGCCGCTGCCCGCTTGGCCGATGCGTATGCCACAGAGGCCTCGAACCCCAGACGAGCAGACCAGGTCCCAGGCAGGCCTGCTACTCACATGCCTGCGCGCCCCGCCGTGGACAGGCGTGGCGTGCGCTCAAGGGCTCAACGACGACCTGGGGATACGCCTGAGCGGCTCCGTGGAGGACGTCAGGTACAATCTCAGCCTGGGCGATCTCCGCGTCGAGGTCGATTGGGGCAGCGCCACGGGTAACGGCGACGCGCTCACTGCCGCGCAGATCAATGCGTCAGGGGTGCTCCGGCTGGCGGCGGCGGTGGCCGATGCGGCGGGCGTGTGGTACAACCTCACCAAGGACCAGCCTTGCTACAAGATCGGCGGCAGCAGCGACGGCGACGGCGACGGCGACGGCGACGGCGACGGCGACGGCGACGGCAACGGCGCCGCCGCCGCCGCCGCGCCGCAGGCTGGGGTGGAGGCGTTGTCGGTCTCAGCGGCGGCCGCGAGACAGCTGGTGGAGGTGGAGCCGGTGGAGGTGGAGCCGGTGGAGGTGGAGCCGGTGGAGGTGGAGCTGATGGAGGCGGCGGGCGAGGCGGCGGCGGTTTCGCCCAAGCAGCGGAGCTCTTGCCCCGCGTGCCCTCCGTGCGACGACTGCCCGCCGTGCCCCGTGTCCTACTGCGACTACGAAGACGAGGCGCCATGCTCCTTTAGCGGCGAGCTCTCGCGCGGCTTCTCATGGGGAGGCATCTGCTGCAACGACGCCCTCTCGCAGGTGGACATCCGTGGCGTCGGCCGGGACATCTTCTGGCCACCGCAGGTGCCCAACCGATCTTACAGCGTCGAGAGCATCGTTGGTCCGCGTCACCTGACGCCTGGCGGCTGCGCAGCACATGGCGGACTGCGCGGCGGGCCGCTGGTCTCCGACCGTTGGAGCTCGTGGATGCAGGCGAGCGCAGTTAGCAAGCTAGTCAACTCGCTCACGCTCAGCAAGTAGCAGGCTACAAACAGCACCCCTACTCCTCACCGTATCACCTTGTTGCCTACCAATAACCCACTGCCTCATACGGTAGGCCTACTACGGCGGGCGCGATGAGGTGGCGCGCCACCGCAACATCGTGTGGAGCAATGGTGCCCTCGACCCATGGTCGGGCCAAGGCGTCTACCCGCCTGGCGGTGGCCCTGATGGGCCGATGGTGCAGAACGTCAGTGCCGACGGCTCTCAGATCTCGCTCGTGCTCGACCTAGGCGCGCACCATCTCGACCTGATGCTCGCCCGCTCGCTGAATGAAAGCGCCGTCTTGGCCGTGCCACGTGCACTGGCCTTGCCTGCTGGGGGCTGCCCCTCGTTTAGTCTGCTGGGGGCTGCCCCTCATTCGTGCCTGCCGCGCTCCGCAATCGGGACGCGCCGCCGAGCTGCCCACGGCACCAATGGGAGGCTGCGGTGCGGCCATGATACCCGATCGACATCGCTGGTCCCGTGGCGCTCTACACGCAGGTTCACCGACCCGCGCAATCCGCCGTGCTTCGCTGCGGCGCGCGCCATCGAGGAGCAGAGAATCACGCAGTGGATCCAGGAGGCGTACGACGCCCACCGGGGTGATAAATAGGTATTAACATCTCGTGGCGGGCCCACCAAGCGTGACCCCTTGGTGACGCCGCTAGAAGGGAAGGGCGGGGCCGGGGGTAACTATGATCTATGTGTGGCATGAGCGTGGACTCTGATAGCGGTGATCGGGGCGAAGGGTTCAAAAATCCGTGTTCGGGTACAGTAGGAGTAGCGTTTTTTTGGCTGCGCGCTGCGGGTTTTTTTCTCTTCATAATATCCTTTATTTATGCGGGATGAGATTATAATATACTCTATACTGCGCGATAAATCGTAAAAGGCGGCGCGCGCCGCGCCGCGCGGGGATCCGCTCTCGTCGTCTGGGGGCCGTCTGGGGTTTGGCTGGCTCTGCAGGAGAGTCTGCCGCGGTCGCTCAACGCTCAAGGTCAAACAGCTAGCAGCTGTATCTCTATGGCCGCGCAGTATAGAATATGCTGCCATGTGCCAGTGCCATGCGTCCGTCCCTCCAAGCTCATCAGACACCACTCATCACTTATTGGAGCCCGCTGCCCTGGTCGACTGCCGCTTGTCACGCGCCGCGTTCGCCCCTTCGCTCTGCACCTGCCGGTGGCGTGGGCGCGAGCATTGTTGAACACCCGATGCACACCAGAAGGAGCCTAACCTTTGGCCGCTTCTATAGCCCTGGGCCGCTGCAAAGACGCACGGGCACCTCCGTTCAACACGCGTGCGAATGTGTACCCGTGGTAGCCAACGCGTGGCCGGTGGCAGGTGTGTGTCCGTGCTCGGTGTGAGCTGGGCTGGCTGGGCAGGCGGGACCTTGGTGGTGAGGCGCTTCTTCTTCTCTGCGGCCTTGGTCTGCTTCCTGATGGTGTGCTTCATGCCGCTCTCGAAGCCGGACGGGTCCGCGGCCCGCTTGATGGCCCGCTTGGCCTTGCCCGTCCGCGGCTGCCATGGCAGCGGGAGGTTAGCGGGAGGTTAGCGTCAGGTTAGCGTCAGGTTAGCGTCAGGTTAGCGTCAGGTTAGCGTCAGGTTAGCGTCAGGTTAGCGTCAGGTTAGCGTCAGGTTAGCGTCAGGTGCGCGTCAGGTGCGCGTCAGGTTAGCGTGGGTGGTGAGACGAACCGCTCGGCGCACCTTGCCTTTCACGGCCGCGTTGCTCACAGCCTTCCGCCCTTTATAGGGCTTGGCGCACGACAGAACCGTCGTCAATAGCGAGGTCGAAGCGATCGTTGGGGGAGTATCGGGCATCGTCGGCGGATCGGGCGACGGCGCGCTTCGAACTCGGGCGCGCGTACGTGGAGGAGGGGGGGCACTACCAGCGGACGACGCTACACACGAGAGTCAATCCTAAAATCCGAGGAAATGCGAATTTAGCCGGAGCATGGTCGGCTCAGCCGGTACCCGCCAGCCCGCCGAGAGCCGCTCACAGGCCTGCCGCCGCGCGCACGACGCCGGGGTGCACCTGCGGCCACGCCTGATGGGAGGGCGGAATTCAATTAGGCCCACGGTAAAATGCAGTACCTCGCCCGCCTCACCCGCCTCACCTGCCGCGCCCACCGCGCCCACCACGCCCGCCCACGTGCATCTGCCATTTGGTGGGCTCAGGGCGGGGGGCTGCGACTTCGGGCACTGCGGCAAGGGGCGACGGGGCAACCAAGTCGCTAAGTGGGAGATAAGATAAGATATCTTATCTTAAGTGGGAGCCCGCAGCGGAAAGTCTGCGGACGCTTTCGAATTGCCCACGCGCGCGCGCATCGTGAGCAGGAGGCCATCCGTGACCCTGCCGCGCGCTCCCTGGCATGGCTCCAAAGAGCAAGCGCAAGGCCAAGCGAAAGCGCACGGAAGCCCAAGACGTGCGTGCAGTCGCAATCGAGGGCTTGGTCGCGGGGCACGAGCACGCGTCCGACATGGGCGTCTACAGGCACGCCGGGCGTGAGGTGAACGGGCGCGGCGTCTGGACTAGCGTGGGCCTCCACGTGGCTTACCTTTTCTACAGCGAGATGGGGAGCTGGTGCGTCAGTGACAGTGAGACGGACATGGCTGCCGGCGAGCACCAGGGCTCTCTGATGGTCGAGAGCGACGCGGAGACGCCACACGCCATCACTGAGTCGTGGAGCGTGCATGACACTATGTCGAAAGCACAGACTTCGGCCAGCTGGCGCTCCAGAGGGGCTGCTCTCAGCGCCAGGCCATGCCCCAGGCTGCCCCGAGCTTCGGCCAGCCTTGGCCACTCGCCCGCTTGGGGCCGCGCTGGCCAGCTACCGGCCTTAGTTTTGACGTCTAGGCATGACTCTGAGACCTGGTCCGCCGACGCGCCGGGCGTGCGAGTGCGGCTGGCCAGCGACGCGGAGGTGGATGCGACGGTGCAGAGCGTCAAGCGGGTCCAGAGGGCGGCGTTGGCGGCGGCACAGCGTGCGCGGATTCTTGTGGTTGGCGGCGTGCCTGCGGGAGAGGAGTACGACGACTCAATGGGATCGTAGGTTCCCATGTCGAAAGATTCGATGCCGATCTTCGGCCCAAACATGCTCTGGCCCGAACACGAGCCCAACTGACGCCCCGGGGGCTGCTCTCCGCGCCAGAGCTGGGGGCCGCTCTCCGCCCCAGGCTGCCCCACGCTTCGGTCAGCCTCGGCCTCGGCCTCGCCGCTGAGTGGGCCGCGCTGGCCGGCCACACAGGCCTTGCTAACGACGTAGGTATGCTCTTGTGGACGGCTTGACGGTGAGCGGCCGGTGCGTCTGGCAGCGCGATGTGCAGCGCGATGTGCAGCGCGATGGTGCCGTGAGGGAGAGGGGCGAGAGTGGAGGCGAGGCTGAGCAGGACGAGGCGAGGGGCGAGGGGGGCGAGGGGGGCGAGGCTGGTGGCGACGATCGTGAGGAGGAGGAGGTAAGTCAGTAATAGTAATAGTACTTCAGTCAGTAGTACTTCGTCTGGTGCCTGGGTTGGGGCCACCGCCTTACATACTTACTCACTTACTTACTCACTTGCTCACTTGCTCCGAGGAGGGCGAGGAGGACGAGGAGGACGAGGAGATCTTTCTGTACTACGCGTCGACGTGTGCGTGGTACATTAGCTACAGGGGCAGCATGGAGGCTGGCGCGCCCCACGGGTGGCTACGTTGCCCGAGCGCGGCCGTGGATGGAGCACGGGACTACACACCAGACACGTCAGCTGCTCTGTCGGAAGCCCGTGTGGTATGGCCGTCTGCGCGGCCCAGGCGGCTGATTGGCCGAGGCGGGCCCCGAGAGCTTGGTAAGAGCTTGGTAAGAGCTTGGGGCCGCCTGAGGCATGCCCTGGCGCTGAAGCAAGCCCCATCACATGTCTTCCGACACAGGTCGGCTGGCGGCTGGCAGGTTTACGACATGGAGAGCGAGACTTGGTCCGGGACCGACCCTCCAGTGCACGTCATGCTTCCGGCGGCACCTTAGGCCGCGTAGCCAGCCCCCCCCCCCCCCCCGCGAAGGCATCTACTTTAATACCAGTGCTCACAGCGGACCTTCGGCGCGTCGCACTAACTTCGCACAGTGCACCGTTAGCGACATCAAGTCGTTCGCGGCTCGGGTATATACGCGTACGCCGTGTACCACGGCAATCTCGGCAACACGGGGGCTTTACCTTTTTAGAACTAGTAGTAAGTAGAGAGAGCTGCACGTCGTCCGTCGACAATTAAACGGCGCGCCGTTCAAGTCAGCACATTGCACATAATAGTCATAACGGTACCCTAAAATGCTTTTATCCGTTATCGGATGACGGATCTCACCCAAACACTAATCAGTAATCACTATTTATACAACAGCTGTCAGCGGCGCAGCCAGTCCACAGTACAGCCACAGTGTGCTCGCGTGAGGAGAGGGACAGGCGTGCCTCCCCCCACGCTCGTGCCACGTGCCTCCCCCCCCTCCTCCTTCTCGGCCGCGACGAGGCGCGTCACTGCGCGGGCAGCTTGGCGAGCTCGGCCTCGAACTCGGTGCAGAGCGCCTTGAGCTTGGTGGTGTGGCTACTAGAGTTGAGCGGGTCGTCGCGCCAGCCGTGTACCTCCTTGAGGAGGGCGGCTTTGCGCAGCCGGAAGTGAAGCTGCACCGCCTCGCGCAGCTCGGGCGGCGGCTTGCGCATCTGCTCGACCATCGCATACTTGAGGGTGCCCTCGCGGATGACCTCGTTGTACGTGCGGCTCTGTCGGTCGCCCGCCGGTGTGCTGCGCTCCCGCTCGTACCCCGGCTCGTTGAAGTACGGGTCGGGCACGAGGATGAGGGCCTGGATGGACATGAGCACCTGCAGCAGCGTCGACGTCTGCGCGTGCCACTGCTCGCCCTGGTCGCCCTGCCACGTGCCCAGCAGCGAGAGGCAGACCTTGCCGCAGTGGTACAGGTTGGGGTTGAAGCGGACCGACCCGCCGCCGGTGGTCTGCAGGTTGACCTTGGGCGCGACGGTGGGGTACTCCGCCGGGCACAGGATCTCAAAGATGAAGAGCCCGCCCGAGTAGGGGGTGTCCTCGGGCCCGCTGATCATGGCGCGCCACAGGTGGATCTTCTGCTCGTCCAACCGCGCCCAGATGGTCGAGGAGGCCGCCGCGGGCAGCGCGCCGCCCATCATGTCGGCCGCCTCGAGGGCGAGGCGCTTCGTGCGCGCGGGTAGGTGCAGCCCCGCGGCCTCCTTGCCGCCCTCGCGCGACTCGTAGTGGTGGCCGGGCAGCGCCTCCTCGGCCGAGAACTGGATCTCGCGGATCTGCCGCACGTAGTCCTCCTCGGCGCTCGCCGCCGCCGCGGCGATCGCCTGCTTGCCCGCCGCGGCGCTCTCCTTGCTCGCGCTCGAGCGCGTCGCGCGCGTGCGCGAGCCCGGCGCGCCGGTGGTGGCGGCGGCGGCGCTACCGGCGCCGCCACCGGCGGGCGTCGTGGGGGCGGAGTGCGGCGTGCGCGCTGTGGCGGCCGGCTTCGTACCAACGGTCTTGGCGCACTCGAGGATGCGCAGCGCGAGGTTGAGCGTGTCGCCGTCGCTCGCCACGTCGCTCGCCAGCGCCGAGGTGAGGTCGATGCTCGAGGAGGCGGTCGGCGCGGTCTCGCGGCTCGCCTTGCCGACGAAAAACTCGGCCTGCCGGCGCACCGCCTCGAGCGCCTCAAAGATGGAGCGCTCAGAATCGCCCTGGCCGCCGCTCTGCGCTTGACACGGCTGCGCCAGCACGGCCTTGAGCGCCGGCTGCCGCGCGAGCGCGCCGATGAGAGCGAGCATGTTGGTGTACATGGAGGTGCGCTCGGGCCGCGAGCCGATGTCAAGGAGCGAGCCGTTGGCGAGCTGCTGCCACAGCAGGTGGCGCGCGCACGAGTGCTCGAGCACGTCGGGCCGCAGCTGCCCCGCGTCGACGCTGCCAACGAGCTGCGCCAACAGGCTGCGCATCTCGCGGTCCTGCTGCGCCTGCGCCTTCTCCGTCGCCGTGATATCCCACGTGACGCCGTCGGTCGCGCCGTGGCCGTAGCCCACGCCCGCCGCCCAGCCGCCCTTGCCGGCGGCGCTCGCCTTCTTCTTGGCGCCAAAGTTCAGCGTGCGGATCCGGTCCAGGTCGACGTCGGCGGCGCGCGCCGCGTAGAGCGCCGCGTGCGTCGTCGACCAGTGCGGCTTGACCGCGGTGAGGATCTCAAGGCGGCACAGGCAATGCTCGGCGCCGGTGTACGCGCCGTCCGGGTGCTTGGCGGGGTCGTTCCGCTCGTCGCCCAGCGCCACGCGGCCATGCCGCTCCAAGAAGTTCTGCACAAAGCGGATGAGGCCCTTGACAGGCTTCATCGGGTCCCACCCCTCGAGCGTCATCACCGGGTGGCTCATGGCCGCCTCGGCGGCCACGTCTTGGAAGCGCGGCCGCAGCACCTTGACCCACGCCGGGTAGAAGGGGTGCATGTCGGGCGTGAACTGCAGCTCGAGCTCCAGCGCGTCCGAGCCAAATTCCGCCTTGAGCTGCTGCATGTCCTGGTGCAGCTGCGAGGTCGGGTCCAGGTCGCGCACCTGCACGCGCCACCGGTGGATGTCGAGGTCGACGCACTGGGCGCTGACGCCGTCGAAGCCCTCAGCCTCCTCCTTCATCAGATCGAAGAGCTCGTTGCACAGCATGCGCGTCGCCTCGGCCGAGCTGAAGATCTGGTGCGCCCCGCGCTTCTGCTGCCGCACGGCGTCCTTGTTGGACTTGCCGCCGGGCTGCAGCTTGGCGGCAGGCTCCTCGGACGCCTCCGCCTCGCCGAGGTCGCCCCGCCGCTTCTGGTCCTTCAGCTCCCACTGGTGCCGCAGGCGCAGCAGGCTGTTCTCGAGCTCGGCGCCCCGCTCGAAGTCGTAGTCCAGGTTGCTGCAGCTCTGAGCGTCGTCGTCGGCCGAGTCGTCGTCGGCCCCGTCCTCGTCCATCGCGTCGTCGTCGTCGTCGTCGTCGTCGTCGTCGTCGTCGTCATCCTGCGCGGCAGGCGCTGGTGCGCTCCCGGTAGCGGCGGGCAGCGAGGCCACCATGGCCGCCGTCGCCTTGTCTGCCAGCTTGGAGCTGAGCAGGCTCAGCACGTGGTCGAGGGCGGCCTTCTCTCCGATCGCCTCCGACACCGACTCGACCGCCGCGACCAGCTCGTCAGAGCCATCGGCGAAGGCGAGCCCGCCGGTGCGTGGGTAGCTGGACCGCTCGTGCAGGGAGATGTTCACGGTGCCCTTGCAGCCCTCTGCCTGCACCTGAATCGACACCGTGTCCTCGTCCAGCTTGATCTGGCTGAACGCGCTGCTGGCGCAGTGGCTGTTGAGCGCCTCGATGTGGCTCCTGAGCGCCGCCATCGCGTTCTGGGTCTCGGGGGAGAGCTGGGCGCCTTCTTGTTGCTCTCCTGGGTGGTGGCGGGCTCTGATGTGGAGTGGTAGGGGTGGAACCTGCGTTTTTGTCTTTCCCCCCTTTCCTTTCTGGTTATTCTCAGCTTAAATCTGATTGATCGCCTCTCGACCTAGAGTTTTCACCAGACCGCCGTGGCCACCTCGACCGTACGGACGTCGGTCTCGTCGATGACCGCAGGAGGCCGTCGTCCTCGGGAATGATCGAACATTTCTCCCCACAAATTGGGACACCTCCAATGCTTTTTATGTCCGCGGTTCGGTTTGTTGACAAGATGAGCTTTAGAATACACCGAGCTGCGGCGCTACCGGCCTACGGCTCTTTGCCTGACCCACACACTACACACAGGATGCAGCACGTTGCTGCACCCTCACCCCAACACACATCCACACAGCACAGACACACACACACACGCGCGCGCGCGCGCCCAACCCGACCCCGACTCTTGAGTGTCCGATCTCCTCTCACCCGAGGCCTCAGGTCTTCTTAGCCTCGCGCTCCTCCGCCTCGCTGGGGAGGGCGGCCTCGTCGTCGACCGGGTGGCCGACGGCGGTCTCCTGCGCGTCTCGCCGGCCGTGCAGCTGCTGCGTGAACCACGAGGTGATGACCTCACAGCAGTTGGGCCCTTGCCTGGTCTCGTCGAAGCCGACGCCCTGCCGGAAGACGACGTAGACGTAGCCGAGCAGCGCGCCGAGGGTGATGACGAAGCCGAGGACGATGGCGGTGTTGACGTAGACGTGCAGCACGCCGAAGGAGATGGCGGCCACGAGCAGGTGCGCGCCGACGTTGGCGACGGAGAGCGAGGTGGGCGACATGACGCGCAGCGCGAGCAGCTGCGTGAGGAAGCGCACGCCGCCGAGCGCCGCGACGCCGTAGAGCATGAGCTGCGAGTTCAGGCTGGGCGTGGCGACGAGCTGGCCGAGCTCGCCGTCGGCGATGGACCAGGGCACGACGAAGGTCATCGTGAAGACTTCGAACCAGAAGAGGAAGGAGAGCGCGCCGAGCTCCTTGCGGAAGTTGCGGATGATCGCGTGCAGCGCCACGTACTTGGTGCTCGTGGCGAGCAGCGCGACGCTCATCGCGGCCACGCCCACGGCGGTCTGCTCGAACGAAGCGCTCTCGGCGCGCTCGATGTCGCTGAAGGTGCCGTAGAGCATGATGCTCATGCCGCCGGCGATGGTGAGCACGAGAAGGTACTGCCACGGCAGCAGCATGCGGCAGCGGTAGCACGCCTCGATGATGGCGGTGATGACCGGCGTGAGGGCCGACATGCACTGCTGCAGCGGCACGGAGAGCAGCGCGATGGCGATGTTGGTGCACGTGAGGTCGATGGCGACCAGGAGGCACGCGGCGACGAGCGACGGGATCATCTCGTAGCGCAGCGCGTTGAAGGAGGCCGGGAAGAAGGCGAAGATGGGCAGGATCCAGATGACCGTAACTGTGCACGAGATGGCGGAGAAGGCCACCGGGATGCCGGGCACGTCGTCGAGCACCGACTTGGTGACGATGGCCTTGATGGTGGCGACGCCGATGAGCAGCACGACGACGGTGATGAGCTGCAGGCTGGCGGTGCGCGCGCGCATGTACTGGGCGCAGCGGCGCGGCAGGCAGGAGGCGAAGACCATGCCGACGTTGAAGGCCTCCTCGGCCGTGCGCCACCGATTGCTCGCGTCGCTGCCGGTGCCCTTCTGCTGGGCGATCTTCGTGGCGCGCGCGTGCCACTTGAAGCGTAGGTGCGCGGCGAGCGCGAGGAAGACGGTGCACATGCCGAGGCACTGGAGCGAGTTGAGCACGTGCTGGAAGTAGACGATGGAGATGAGCGCGGAGACCACCTGCCGCACGTTCGCGATGGCGGCGAAGGAGAGCGCGCCGTAGGAGCGGATGGTGTAGAGCACGAAGAACTGGCCGAGCGCTGAGAAGACGGAGATGACGACGATGTCCTGCATGATCGACGGGTTGTCGACGATGAAGGCGCACGCGCCGACGACCTCGAGCGAGGCGAAGGAGCCGGCGACGCCGAAGAGCAGCGCGAAGACGCTCGACCATAGCATCATCGGCCCGATTGAGAGGCCGTACTTTTCGAACATCGACGCCTGCCAGTTGGAGGTGAAGGCGTCGGAGAAGATGTAGATGAGCAGCAGGATGACGCCGCCGAAGGAGGAGGAGGTTTGCCCCGCCGCGTCGGCGCGCTGCGACTTGTCGTCGTCGTAGAGCAGGAAGAAAAAGGTGCCCATGAGCACGAGCATGGCCGAGGTGTACTCGAAGCCCTTGTACGACTTGTTGTGCACGATGTAGCCGAGCAGCATCACGGGGGGCATCTTGCACGACTTGGAGAGCACAAGCAGCGGGAAGGAGACGTAGTCAAGCGAGAGGTACTGCGCCATGCTCGAGATCAGGTTGGTGTACGCGCCCACCGAGTACTCGTGGATGGGTGCCGAGCCGAGCACGTCGGAGCGCGGCACGACGATGAGCGCCAGGATGGTGAGCACGAGGGTGGCGAAGCGGTTGCACAGCGTGAGGAAGGCGCCGTACTCGAAGGTGTTGCCGCTCTCAAAGGTGCGCGTCATCGTGCGCTCCTGGTAGAAGCCCAGCGCGATGTGGCACGACATGACCCCAAGCACGCAGAAGCCGAAGTGGAGCGCCGTCCGCCAGAAGGCCGTCTCCGCCTCGGCCTTCTTCTGCGCCTCGCCTTCCGGCGTGAGCGAGCCGTCGTCGGCTTTGGCATGCTCAACCTTCGGCTTTCCAGCCGGGCACCACACGTCGGCCAGCGCGTCGGGAATGATCGAGAGCGAGAAGCGGCTGTTGCGCTCGATGAGGCACGGCAGCATGGCGCTCGAGAAGCAGTCCTTGCCCTTGGCGGGCAGCGGCGAGCCCAGCCGGTAGCGCGCGAGGGCCACTACCAGCATCAGCAGCAGAAAGCACCCCGACGAGGCGAGGATTGGCGCGAGCGAGTTCTGGAAGAACGCCTGTGTTGAGTCCTCTTCATCGTGCGTAAAGTTTGATCCCGCAGACCCGCGGCCGAATAGCGAGACGGCTCGCCCGTGGTGGGCCGCGAAGACGCTCAGTTCGTCCATTGCGCTATGCCTCACCCGGGGTGGCGCCTCAGGATGCGCGCCTTCGCTGCAATGGCTGCCACTGCAGCCGGACAACACCGAGGCGTTGCTGAGTAGCGTCACCGCAGGGGGCGTCAGCCCGGCCCCCGCCGGCGTGTCGGACGCCGCGCCCCTGACGCCGCTCGCCTCCCCACAAAGCTGCAGTCCCAGGAGGAGCAAGCTTCGCCTCCTGCCTCTTCTTTGACACAAGCGGGCCGACATTGTTGGCCACAAAAAAACCTTGCCAAATCGGGGTGCGGAGGGGAGGAAAAGACAGATAACTTTCGACTCGGAAACACGGACGACTCGCCCCGAGTTGCTGCATGTACCGCATGTACCGTAATGAGCTGGCGGCAGTGTACGAGTGCATTGGCCAGGGCCAGCAAGCACGTCCAGCCCACCCGGCCTAACGATGTCCATGCCGGGTGTGCCTCCGACTGCGCATGGCACGTCACGGCTCACGCGTCACACGGTCGTCACACGTTAGCTACAGGCCCATGCGTGTGCACAGGCTACAGACTCATACCGCACGCGCAAGGCCCTCGAAAGGCCCTCCCTGTGGCAACTCTCGAAATGGGAAAGGCGCCTCGCGCGTCATGCCATTCATTCCTGAACGCATCTTGCACGCCACCAGCCCTTCCAATGCCTAGCTCCGGCAAAGCCAGGACCCCAACGTGCGTGTGGGCATCAGTGTAAACGGATCTTGAGTGAACTCACTAAGAGGATCAGGAGGATAGAGGTGTGCGGCCGCAGTATTTATTGCGGACTTGCGAACTCCCACTGGATGTTGGACTAAGGAAACTTGGCCGTCAGTGCTGCGATGCCCCCCTCGTAGATACCCACGACGGCAGCCGCACCGGCACCCTCTGCCATGTCCTCAAACGTCGACGACCAGACGAACACCGCCTTACCGCCGGCATCGACCACCGAGATGATGGCCCTGTAGTTCGCCACTGGCACCGGGCTTTCGACAATCTCGTACCCGTACGACATGCCGTCGCTACCAAGGCTCTTCTCGTAGATCTCCCCACCACCTTTGAGGCTAAGGCGGCGGGTCTCGACTTCGCCCAGCGTCCCGGGTGTGGAAGACTCAACGCCAGGGTGCCAGTCTGGCACGGCCTGGAAGCCGCCGACGAGAGACCAAACATCGGCGGGCTTGGCGTTGAGGGCGATGCTGCGTGTGACTAGTACCATGGGTATCCGTGCTTCTGTTGCTTCGAGGCGCTGAGATGTGAGCGCTGCAGACGCGAGCAGTGGCGCCGAATCTTCCGTACGTAGTCTGTGTAATCCGGCGGTAGAGAGAGAGAGAGAGAGAGAGAGAGAGAGAGAGTACACACGCGGCACCCACAAACGCAAAGACAGAATAACTGCCGGTCAAACGCGCACAAACGCGCGGCGAAGCCCGTCATTACTCAGCACGGGAGTAGCAAGGAAGGCAGACCTGCCTGCCGGGTGGGTGAGGTGGCGAGGGGCCTCAGCCTCTTCGGAGGTGAGACGTTGCAATTGTAGCGTCGTAGTCTAGATGCGTGCGTCTTTTCTACCAGAAATCTATCTATCTATCTATCTATCTATCTATCGGCCGCCCCCCACTCGGTCCTCCGACCTTAACCCTCGTAGGTATCTAAGTAAGCTGTCAGGCTGCGATTGCCACTCCTGGGCCGTTCCTTGGACTAAGACCTTCGTTCTTTCGGTGGCAGAAAGCCCTGGACGCCCTCTACAACTTCCTTGCCGGGTGCTAAGTCGTCGGGGGTAAGCCCGCGTCGCGGGCGCGCGATGAAGTCGGCTCCTCGACTTATCACGGCGTGAGGGCCTCACAATGGCCAGCAAGATGCCCCTGCTGCGCGAGCCTGCGGCTCTCGCGTGCTCTGCTCTTCGAGCGCGGCCACGGCACCGGGTGCTGGGAGCGAGCCCTGAAGGTTCTCAGCTCTGACTGCGACGTTGACAACATCCGCGCCACGATGATCACACGCTGGCACAACACGCACGCAAACTTGGATCCTACCAACTCGCCAACCCAATCTGAGCTCAGAGGCGACGTACAAATCAAGGTGTGCTCCCGCGTGCTTCTTCACAGGGCGCCTCTACCCCCTCTCCCTGACCCCTTCATCCCCATGCCGCAGCTGGTCGACGATGCAGCTATGGGAAGCAAGAGTGTCAACTGGTCTTGCTTGGCGCCCCACTGCCGACGTGTATGTGATATGTTATCCCTCTTTGCGCCTACTACAATGACAGACGGGGCAACTCCGTGTGAGAAAGCAGCCTCCTCGCGCGGTGTACCTCCAGAGGGTAGATTGTCGAATCGGGCCTTTTGTGCTGATTTGCCATGTTGGACGGTCTGCGTAGCCACGTGTGTGTCGACTCTTGCCCAAATGGCTACGTGACCTTGTTGTATGCACTTAGAACTCCCTGTGAAGTGATTTGTAAGGGATGGTGTCTCCCAATATTCCGCGTGGCGCGAGGTAAAAAACAGCGTTTTAGATACCTACGAAATTTCACGCGGCCTCAAATTAGGAACCCACACGCGCATAACCCGATGCGCGCCACTCTCATCGACCAGCCCGCCGCGCCACCCGGGCTACAAGCGGATGTGCGTGAGGGTCATGACGTGCCGAACTGGGTCGTGATGTGCGTCAACTTGGCTGAGACCTTGGGCTACAAGCCGCCTGGTAAACCCGGCCGCCTAGCGCTGGTTGCTCTGCTGCACGTGGCCTGCAATGCCTGGGTTGCTTACGCTCTCACCCGTGGGCTGCGTGCTGATGGGCACGCGCTGCTTCCCATTGACACGCTCGGGTGCGCGATCCGCGCCGAGCTTGCTCCTCTGCTCATGTGCCTGGCCTTGTGTCTCGACTTTGCGATCATGACGTGGGCGGCGTCCATCCGTGGTGGGTTCCCCACTCTATGGACCGCCAGGAGCGACCAGGGGGGCCTGGCGTGCCCGCATTGTGCGAAGGTGGTGCAGCGCAGCCTGGCACAACAACCTGGGTTCGTCTCGTTCTTCATCCCGTGGGGAGTGTTCCTGGTGTGCTGGCTTCAGCCGGCGGGTTGGGGCTGGGGGCTGGTGTCGATACTTGGCTGGGTAGTGTGCTTACCGCCGCAATGGCTGCTCAACGCGGTTTCTTACGATTTCGCGGCGACCAGCCTCGACATCAAGCAGGGCGAATTTATCGAAGATCTTCTCTCCGGTCGCTTCGACTACACCCAAGCGGTGCAGGCGTACAATACCATCAACAGCGAGCGCAGGGCCCTCAAACGAGTCCTCAGCCTAACTTCCTCTCTGCAATTCATCATCTACCTCGCATCATCCGGCGTCTTCCTGTATGACTTTGAGTTCCGGCCGTGGAGTGCGTGGCCTCTGTTCATGATGTACGTTATCGTTGGCCTCCTCTGCATGGTGGTTTTCGCGCCGTGGGTCAAGGCAAATCAGTTTTACGAGAAGCTCGCTATCAACGTAGCCGAATCCATCGACGGAGACTTTCTATGGCCTCCCGCTGACCGCACGAACTTTCTCGCCCTCGTCGCCAATACGAAGGTCTCGTTCACGGTCCTCTCTTTCGAGCTGAGCTCCGGCTATTACATTGCTGTTGCCTCGCTGCTGTTTGGCTGGCGAGCGACTGCCCATTGAACCCGTCTAGAGCCCCTCGATCCTGGCTGCGGCCGATTTCGGCCACTATCACTCTTGGCAGGTTTTGGATCCTGGCCGAGTTCAAACAGTTCCACAACTTCCAGGGGCTCCCGTTCGACACAATGTGCGACAACATCACAGCGGACGCCGGCGAGGGCACGGACGGCGGGCATGGACACGAGAGTAGATAAAGAGGTGTGCCCGGAGATGGGGCGCGCCATCTGGAAGTGGCTTATACGGCTGTCCCAGCCTGCTTGCCTCTTGTGTCTCGTCGCGACCTTCTTGTACGAGGCCGTGCCCGGCCGTTTCACGAAGCGGCAGCCATCCGACGACGCCATCGAGCCACTGTTGTCGACGATCCAGATGCGCAGCGGGAACGCCTCAAGAGAGCCGCGCAGCGCGGTTACCAGGCCGATCGGGTAGCCCTTGTGAGTCAGCGCGTGCAGAGAGGCCTCGGTCTTGGCGCGGTTGAACGCTGCTGGGCGTTCCGGGTAGGAGGTGTCGGCGGTGGTGGACTCGGCGACGGGGATGCCCATGGCGACGGGGTAGTTGGAGTCGGCCATCTTCTGGTGTGGTTAGGAGCGGGGCTGCTCCTCGATGGAGAGCACTGACGCGACTGACTTTAGCGAGCGCCGTGTGTGTGGTGACGTCACGTACGACGGGTTACCCTAGGTAGGTAGGTATGGAATCAGGAACGACAACAGTCAACCTCCCGATAACAGAAGAAGAAGAGAAGAAGGGGCACGATGCAGAGATGGCGGCAGGAGCGTCTAAACGACGAGCTGGTGGCGGCGGCGGACGAGTCAGCGGTGGGTGAGACGGAGACGGACGGTCGGGCGCGGCCGATGCGGTCGGTGGGGGGGGAAAAGGCGGCATGCACTGGGTGGCCGATCTGACGCACATGTAAGATAGATAAGATAAGAGATATAGATAAGATGAGATAAAGAGAAATCTCTTATATCTTCTCTTATCGAGACGCACACACACGTGCCTAACTAACTAACCGTAAGGAAGGAGCGACCGACCCCCCCCCCCCCCCCCCCCCCCCCCAC
>Ga0209302_10000295_pt1 | contig 30239 bp, 55 predicted proteins | sample ArcOceMetagenome_2_FD_187445 | JGI IMG/M metagenome (GOLD analysis project Ga0209302, IMG submission 187445) | Marine eukaryotic phytoplankton communities from Arctic Ocean - Arctic Ocean ARC135M Metagenome (SPAdes) (version 2) | ecosystem: Environmental > Aquatic > Marine > Oceanic | place... | reverse complement strand
TTTATGTATATTATTATTTTTTTTAATATATATTTTTAGATTTATATTTATATATATATTTCTAATGATTTATTTTATATATTTGAAGTAATAAAAAAGCTCAAAGTTATATCTTATATTTTTAAAAAACAAACTAAAAGATGGAAAACACAAAATGTATTGCAGTAAGAAAAGATTATTACCTACTAATTGTAAATGATATTTCACTTGGTGAGTTTGAAAAAAGTGAGTTAAGAAACATTATAGAAGTTATAGATAATGCCATCTAAATTATCAAGAAGTAAAATAGTTAAAAAGCTGGATGCTATATTTAGCCAGTACATAAGGTTAAAGGATGCAGATCATTTAGGAAATACAACTTGCTTTACTTGTGGTAAGGTTGATCATTGGAAAAAATTACAAAATGGTCATTTTCAATCTAGAAAACACTATGCAACTAGATGGTTAGAAATGAACTGCCAGGTACAATGTGCAGGCTGTAACGTATTTAGATATGGTGAACAATTCTTATTTTCTAAATATCTGGATCAAAAGTATGGTGATGGAACTTCTGAGGAACTATACATAAAATCAAAAGAAGTAGTAAAATATTCTAACGATGAGCTAGAAGATATGATAAAACATTACAAAGACTTGGTAGATAGTTATTAAAATACTATCTTTGACTATTCTGTTTTGTTAAGGAAAAGGGGTTTGACTTTATGTTAAGCCTTTTTTTTTGCTTTTTTTTTAAAATTATACTTTTGTTATTAAATAAAATGTTTACATTTGGTTATTATTAATTTAAACTTAACAGAATGAGAACACAAAAACACGATTTAAAAGATGAAATTAAAAGACTTGAAATTGATTTGTATAATGCAGAACAAGATCAAGATGCACTAACTGTATTAGCAATTAATGAAAGATTAGATTACATAAAATCAACCTTAATAAACATAAGATAATGGGAACTAACTTTTCACAAGAAACTGCACAGACTAAATTTGATGAGTATACATATAGGATAGAAGCTTTATGTAATAGAATAGAAGAACTAAAAGCAAAAATAGAAGTATCACAAATATTTAAACAATAACAAAATGGAAGAAACAAAAACAGAATTAAAAAGAAAAAACATTATAGAAGTATCAACTTGGGATAGTGGCGAAACTACTCAAAAATACTTTGGTTTTGATAGAATAACAATGCTTGAACCAACACCAAAAAATATGCATAGGTTGATGTTGAAAATAAACGAACTTATTGAAGTTGTTAATGAATTAAAAAACAAACAAAATGGATAGAGAAAAATTATTGGATTTGTACAAGAAGTATGAACTTGAAAAAACAGATGTATACAAACATCAACACTATGTTATAATTACACGACAAGGTATCGAGAAAATTGCAGCAAAAGAAAACATAGCTATAAGTTATGAGGTTGTAAAATGTGAACCCAGCTTTGCAGTTGTGAAAGCATATGCAAATAAAAATGATATACAAATAGAAACATTTGGAAGTGCATTGAAAGGTGCTAACTATAAAGATGGTAATTGTAATTCCTGGTACGTAATGGAGATGGCAGAAAAACGTGCATTGTCAAGATCAGTTTTAAAACTAACTGGCTTTTACGAACTGGGTGTATTTGGTGAAGATGAAAGTGATGACTTTAAAAGGAAGTAATATGAGAGAATGGAAACCAACAAAAACCAGAAAAGAAAAAATTGATTTTATTTTTGACTGGGCTGGTGAGGAATATGAAACTAAAGAAGAATTAATTGCCTTAGCATATTCAAGTAATATACGTTTAAATGAAATAATTGTAAATATAAAAGATTGGTACGAATGAGAAGAATAAAAAAACCTTTAGATGATAAAGTAAAATTTATACCTTGCAATGAAAATAGATTAATATATTCATACACAAGAACAGATAAAAAATCAACAAGAAAAGAAAAACTAAATAAATAAAACACGAGGTATTGCGTGTAATGACAATACCAAATTTAAACTATATATTATGAGTGCAATTATCAACGGAAGTATTAGAGTAGATAGACTACCTAAAGAAAAATTTATCAAAGGAAAAGATGGTGCGGTGTACTACAATTTCACAATAGCGGTACAAGATGAAACCAGGTATGGAAACAACGTAGCTTTTATGGATAGCCAAACCAAAGAAGAACGTGAAGCAAAGGTTGCTAAAACCTATCTCGGAAATGGTAAGGTTGTATGGATGTCACCAGATGGTGTGACGGTTGCTGAAAGAGAAGATAAACCAGAGTATGTAAATGCAACTAAAACGCATTTAACAGAACCAGCAAGTGATGACTTACCATTTTAATTAGCCAATAAAGGGTGTAGGTTTTTAACTTGCACCTTTTTTTTATACATTTAACAAATGACGGAAAAAGAAACAGAACAGAATATGTTAATGGAATTTATAGCAGATACTTGTTATATTGACATTACAAAAAAATTAGAATATCCACCAGTAGCTTTAAGTTATGGTGAAAAGGTTTTACAATCAGATAAAGGTGATACAATAGTACCAATAGCATTAGGAACGTATGGAAACTTAAGTGTAATAACAGCACCACCCAAAACAAAGAAAACATTTTTTGTATCATTATTGGCTTCAGCTTATTTAAGTGGCAAAAACATATATAGTGGAAAAATAAAAGGGCATCGAGGTAATGGTGATCTTATACATTTTGACACAGAGCAGGGAAACTGGCACGCATCTAAAGTATTTAAACGGCCTTTGGATATGGATACCAGCATAAAAGAAGATAAATATCACACCTTTGCATTGAGAACGGTGGGTTTTAAGGAGCGTTTAGAATTTATTGAATACTACTTAAAGGAAAAAATAAAAGAACCATCTCTGGTTATTATAGATGGTGTAGCTGACTTATGTGGAGATGTAAACAACATAGAGCAAAGCAACAATTTAGTAAGTGCATTAATGAGAATATCAACCCAATGTAATGTGCATATAATTTGTGTTATACATCAAAACTATGGAAGCCAGAAGCTAGGAACTGGACACCTTGGTTCTGCATTAGAAAAGAAAGCAGAAACTGTAATATCTTTAGAGGCCAATACAGTTAATAAAGATTGGATAACTGTAAAATGTGGTAGAAGCAGGGGTTACTCTTTTGAAACATTTAGCTTTGAAGTAAACAAAAAAGGATTGCCGACAATAGTTGGTGATTTATATGATCCTTTAAAATGAGTTACAAACCTAAAGATAGAAATGAAAGAAAATTGAAAGAATATTTAATTTCTAATAGGTTGCAATTAAAGATGCCTTTTAATAGTTTCTCAAACGAAACAAAAGAATTGCTATGGTACGAAATAACAGTATCAGAAAGAAAAGAATTTAGCAAAAACTATCCAGATCTTGCAAAAGAGTATAAAAAAGCTGATGTTGCAATATATGTTTACGAAAAGAAACAAAAAAACCCTCTTATAAAATTTAGCAATAATATTAGATTTCATATGCATAGGTATTTAAAAGGAAAAAAAAATAAAAAAAGTGAAGAAATCCTGGGTATGACATTTAAAGAGTTTCAACAAAAAATTGGAGTTAAAAAAAAAGGTGTACATTTAGATCACATAATACCGTTAAGCTGGGCAAATTCAGAAGAAGAAATTTATTGTTTAAACCATTACTCAAACTTTCAATTATTAGATGCGTTTGAGAACAGAAGTAAAAGTAACAGATATTGTTTAAGATTAAATTTAAGTAAGGTCTTAGAGAAACACAATAACAAAGCATTAGTACAAAAAATATTAGATAGAAATAAAGATAAAATATTAAAATGATGCTTGATAAACAAATGGGCTTGTTAGCTAAAAAACACAAAGACTGGGTAAGAATAGTGAAGTCTTTTGGTTGCAACTACACTATTTCTGAAGATATAGTGCAGGAAATGTATATAAAAATACATTACAGGCTTAAAGATGATCTAAATATTATGTATAATGAAAATGAAATAAATTATTATTACGTATATAGAACCTTGCAAACATTATTTTACGATTTAAAAAGAAAAGAAAAAAATATCACATTAGTTAATATTGATGATGTAAATATTGAAACAGCCACATCAGATGTCGATTACACAAAACAATACGATATAATTCAAGAAGAACTTTCAAAGATGTTTTGGTATGATAGAAAAGTATTTGAGATTATAAACGAGGGTGAAAGCATAGCAGAATTTTCCAGGAAAAGTTCAATACATTACTATTCACTTTACAACACTTACAACAGAGTCAAAAATGAACTTAAAAAACTATTATGAAACTAGGAAACATTATTTATTACATAACTAAATATACTGGTATTAAATACCTAGTAGATAAATACCATAAAATTAGAGGTACTAAATGTGATTGCAACAACAGAAGAAAAAAGTTAAATGAAATAAAAATTGATAGATGGTAAAATTTAATAAAGAAGATTTTGAAGCCTGGAGCAACTTCAGATCTGAACCAAAAAGCACACTACAACCTAATGAGTTTGAATTAATATGTCAGCTACACGCAAAGTATTACAATCATAAATACCATAAACCGTGCACTTGCAATCCAAAGAAAATAAAGTTATGGATAAAACAACTAAACGTAATTTGGAATAATGGGAATTAAAAAAATTAATGAGTGGGAAAAGGCAGTTGTGTTTCTTTTAAATCTTGATGGTTGGGAGTTAGAACATTGTGGTGATGGTTATTCTAGGTATGATGCAAAAGGAAAAACTCCAAAGGGTGTTGATTGCGTTATAGAGATGAAATTTAGAAACAAGTACTATGAAGATAAGATGCTTGAAAAAGACAAGTACGATGCTCTAATGGCCCTTGATGATGTAGTTAAGTTATTCTTTGTAAATGATCCTAAAGGAAACTTTATGTATTACCTCAACACATTAGAGATGCCAACACCAGTTAAAAAGTACTGCCCAGATACTACAATGTGGACAAAGAAAAGACTTTTAAAAGATGTTTACTTGCTTAAAGAAAATCAAGCGGTTAGAATAAATATAAATCTTTCTTAAAATTAGTTATTAAATGTTATGTCAATAAGTTATTTATTGTTATATTGCACTATAATAATAAAACAAACAGAATGTCACAATTTGAACAACTAGGTTATTTTTTAGAATATATGATTGAAGATAAATATATTGGATCAACAACTATAGATACTCCAGATAGAAAAGAAATAGGATATTATGGTAGAATTAATGCTATTGCTGAAGAAGATATTATTTTAGATAACAAAAAAAGAATTAAAAAAGGACAATCATTTTATACTAGAATGTATCCTTTATGCGGAAATAAACTTTAATTTAAAAACAAAACAGATGAAACAAACAATTACTTTCGGACAATTTCAAGATGCCTTTTTTAATATGGATAGGCAAAACCAATTTACTTACAAAGGTAAAAAAGCCTTATTTGAATATTTAGAAGAATACGAAGACGATACTGATGAGCAAATAGAACTAGATGTTATTGCTTTGTGCTGTGATTTTACAGAATATGATAGCCTAGAAGATTTTTGGCAAGAATATGACAAAGAAGATTTTCCAGACATAGAAGCTATTGAATACAACACAATGTTAATACCAATAAATGATGATGCTTTTATAATACAATCATTTTAATATGAAAGTTAATGAAGCTGCCTGGGAAAAGCTAAAAAAACAAATAGAGTATTACACAGATGCTGATACATCTATATCAGACATATCTATTAACTACCAAGTAAAAGAAACAAAGAATAGAAATTATTTAAGACTTAACATAACAATAGACAAATGGGACAAGATAACAAATTAGAAAAACTAGAATTAAGAATTAAGATACTAGAAGCACAACTAGAAGAAGCAAGATCACATACTTACATATACCAAACAGATACATTACATTGTTCAGATGGTGAGTTGTACATTGGTTATGATGATAACAAAACTCTTGTAATGGAAGTAGACCAGCTTTTTAGAGACTTACCTTCAATTATAGGTATGGTCACTAAGGAGCAAAAGAAGATGCAGCAAATGCACCTTAAAATGATTAAAGAAGCAACAATAGAATTATGATTTTATTAGTTGATGCAGATAGTTTAATTTTTGCGAGTTGCTATCGTAAAAGAGAAACTCCAGAAGATGAAAAGTATTACACAAATATTGTAGATGCCAGGAATAAGTTTGATCAACAGTATATGAAGATTGTAAACGATTTGGAAGAACGATATACAATAGATAAAGTACTTTGTTTTAGTGGTTCAAAGGGTAACTTTAGAAAGCTAATTACACCAAAGTACAAAGCCAACAGAAAGAAACAAGAACTGCCACCACTATTAAATGAGATGCATCAATTTGTAAAAGAACAATACGATAGTATTTGGGGGTATGGTATAGAAACAGATGATATTGTTGCTAGGTACTGGAAGCAAATTTCAGATGATATTGGTAGGGATGAGGTAATGATCGTATCAATCGATAAAGACTATAAACAATTTCCTTGCTTAATGTACAATTATCACTACAAGCACCAAGTGATATTGGATATATCTGAAGAAGAAGCTATGTATAATTTCTATGCTCAAATGATAGAGGGCGACACAGCAGACAATGTAAACTACTTTAAAGGTAAGGGTAAGAAGTATGCAGAAAAACATTTTAAAGACTGCACAACAAAATACCAATACACAAGAAATCTATACGAATTATTTAAACTAGAATACAAAGGTAAAGCAAGACAAAAATACACAGAGTGCTATCACCTTTTAAAATTAAGAACACAATGAAAAAAAATAATAAAGAATTTATACTTGAATTTAATGAAACACAACAACACTTTTTTCACAACTATAATCAAAGAGAGCCAAACACAAATGGATTTATAACAGTTCTTGAAAAATGTACAGATGAAGTTTTTAAATCTATAAAGATTAAATTAAAAAATTTAGATACATTAACAAATAAAAGTGTATTAGCAATATCAAGTGATTTTGAAAAAAACATACCAAAAGATAAAATAGTAGAAGATTTAAAAAGAGAATTTGATATAAGAAGTTGTGTAGGAATAGACAAATACAAAACAACACTACAAGACAATAACAAAGATGATTTTTTGCAGCACCTAAAAGAAGAACTAATGGATGCAGCTTTATACATACAAAAACTACAAAGTAAATAATATGCAATACAATACTGTAATGACAATAATGGAAACACCAGAACAAGTAAGTGAATTACTTATTAAATTATCTGGCATAGATATATACAAACAAACAAGGCAAACTGAATACGTTGAGCATAGAGCATTGCTTTGTCATATATTAAGAAATAAACTTGATATGAGGTGGGTAAGTATATCTGACTTTATAAAATCAAAAGGTAAATCATTTGACCACGCAACGGCTATTCACGCAAACAAAATGTATCCAATCTATAAACACTCAAGATTTGATTACTATGATAAACTTGAAAGCAGCTTTATCATTAAATCACAAATAGAGTACAGTCAAATATCTAAATTAGAAGTAATACAAAAAAATTATAAAACACTAGAAAAAAATTATTTTATAGCAACAGAAAAAATAAAAGAATATAAGCTAAAAAGTAAAATAGGATTAACTAAAAATGAAATCAATTATAGGCAGTTAGACAAAGAACAAAGAGCAATGTATGATGAACGTGCAGCTTTGGTATTAAAGTCTTTTGAATGGAAGCAAAACAATAGTGAGTACGAAATAATAAACTGTGCAACGTGATTAAAAAAGAATGGCTATTTATGCAAACACCAAAAGAGAAAGCATACAACCTATATAAGAAGTTTTACAATGTAGATGGTCAAGACTTTCACAATACAATGAGTAGTAAGATAGCAAAACAAAGTGCTAAATTACATATAAGTATTATACTTGAAAACGAAATACTAAAACCATCTAACAACATAGAATACTATCAAGAAGTATTAAAAGAAATAGAAAAATTATGAAAATATTATTAAAAATAATTTGGGAATTGATAAAAGATGCCATTCAAGCCATTGGCATACTTATAGCCTTTATGTATGTATCTAGTGGCTTTGGATTATTGTTTGCTATGTGTGCATTAGAGGGTTTATTTTCCCCTTTGAATAGCTTGGTGTTTATAGTTAGTATAACATTTTTAATATTAATTATAACTTCTTGGGTAATATTTATAATAAGATGGTTTAAAGCTAGAATTAAACAACAAATACAAACACTATGAGCAAGAAACTAATACAAAAGCTACAACAACTATTAGACAAATTACCAAAGGGTAAAGAAAGAAAAGCAATAAGAGAAAGACTGTTAAAATTAAAGTTAGGAAATAAATAAATTAAATACGTTATACATATGGAAAAAGTAAAGATTAGTAAGGTAATACCAAATGAAAACAATCCAAGATTTATAAAAGATCAAAAGTTTAAAAAGCTGGTCAAGTCAATCAAAGAGTTCCCAGAGATGCTTAAACTACGACCTATTGTAGTAAATAAAGATATGATAGTGCTGGGTGGTAATATGAGATTAAAGGCTTGTGCTGAAGCTGGGTTAAAAGAAGTTTATATCTTGAAAGCAGATGAACTTACAGAACAACAAGAAAGAGAATTTATAGTAAAAGATAATGTTGGCTTTGGTGAATGGGATTGGGATGCACTTGGCAATGAATGGAACAGTGTGCAGCTTGAAGATTGGGGTATGGATAACTGGCAAAATATGGATGACATAGAAACAAGTGATGATTTTAGCTTACCAGATGGAGACAAAGAGCCATTTCAGCAACAAACCTATACATTGGCAGATGAACAAGCAGAGCAAATAAAAAACGCAATAGCTGATGTAAAGAAAACAGAAGAATATAAATACGTTGAAACATTTGGAAACGAAAACGGTAATGGTAATGCACTTTATTTAATTATATCACAATGGGCCGAGCAAAAGAAATAATAGTAAAGGTTATAAATTCTAAAGTAGCTAATGAGTTTGTGAAGAAAACGCACTATAGTGGTAAAGTAGTTAATATGAGTAACTTACACTTTGGTTGTTTCCTGGATGATAAACTTCACGGAGTTATGAGTTATGGCCCACCAATGGATAAAAGAAATGTATTACCTCTTGTTAATTCTGGTGTTAATGATATGAATAAAAGATGGAACGAAATGCTGGAGCTGAACAGAATGGCATTTGATGACTATTTACCTAAATATTCAGAAAGTAGATGCATAGCTATAAGTATAAGATTGATCAAGAAAAACGCACCACAAATTAAATGGTTGTTAAGTTATTCAGATGCAACTCAATGTGGAGATGGAACTATATACAGGGCAAGTGGCTTTAAATTAACTCAAATAAATAAAAACGGAACTATTTATAAGTTAGCTAATGGAGACATAGTAGCAAAAAGAGGTGATAGTAAATACAATTTTAATGGTGCAACTGCATTAAAAGGTTTTCAAAATAGATATATTTACTTAATAGATAAATCTTGTGAATTAACAGTACCTGAAATACCATTTACAAAGATTGACGAACAAGGTGCTGGAATGTATAAAGGGAAAAAGATTACTTTATTTGAAAGAAAAATAACTAATAATGGGTAGAGCAAAAGATATAATAGTTAAAGTCATAAATTCAAAAGATGCAAATGATTTTGTAAAGAAAACACATTATTCTGGTAAGGTTGTACCAAATAGCAAATTGCATTTTGGTTGTTTTTTAGATAACAAGTTGCACGGTGTTATGAGTTATGGAAGTCCTATGCTAAAAAGCAAAGTTATCGGTTTGGTTGAAAATACAAGTTGGAATGGTTTTTTAGAATTAAACAGAATGGCTTTTGATGACTATCTGCCCAAGTATTCAGAAAGCAGATGTATAGCAATTAGTTTAAAATTAATCAAAAAAAATGCTCCACATATAAAGTGGATTTTAAGTTATAGTGATGGATGTCAGTGTGGTGACGGAACAATATACAGAGCAAGTGGGTTTTTATTAACTGGGATAAAAACAAATTCAAATATGAGAATTGACGAAAAAACAAAAGAAGTTTTTAGTATGATGACTTTTGGTCATAGACCAAATCAAAAAGACTACTGGAATACATTAACAAAATTAAAGGGTTATCAATTAAGATATGTATATTTAATAGACAAAAAAGCAAAACTAACGGTTCCAATACTACCATTTAGCGAAATAGATAATCAAGGTGCTGGAATGTATAAGGGTAAAAAAATAACCCTCCAGGAAAGAAGGGTTAATGATTAGAGCGGTGAGGTCGATACGAACGCCATCTTTTAACTGGATGTTAAATGTGTTACTTTTACACTACCACCGCATTTGAAACTACAATATACAAATAATATTTTAATAAAAAAAATGAACAAAGATAGACACATAAAAAAGGAAAGCCTATTAAAAGCACTAGAGCAGAGTTTAGGAGTTGTAACGGTAGCTTGCAAGAAAGCAGATATACCAAGATCAACATATTACAAATGGCTTAAAGAAGATGAAGCGTTTGCTATTGAGGTAAGGGATATTGAGAATGTAGCACTAGACTTTGCAGAAAGCCAACTACACAAACAAATATCTGCCAACTCAACAGCAGCTACAATATTCTACTTAAAGACAAAAGGTAAGAAAAGGGGTTATATTGAACGTCAAGAAATAACTGGTGCAGATGGAATGCCAACTAATTTTCAAATAGAGATAATTGATAAGACCGAAGATACAGACTAATATAGTCTATAAGCATTTAGCCAACACAGATAAAAAGATTGTAGTTGAACAAGGTGGTACAAGATCTGGAAAAACTTACAATATACTTTTGTGGATCATATTTAACTATTGTGCTAATAACAACAATAAGATAATAACTATATGTCGTAAATCATTTCCTAGTTTAAGGGCTACTGTGATGCGTGACTTTATGGCCATACTGCAAAACTATAAGTGCTATAATGAACAATATCATAATAAGTCTAATTCAGAATATCATCTATTTGGAAACCTAGTTGAATTTATATCACTAGATCAGCCACAAAAGATTAGAGGTAGGAAAAGAGATTTGCTATTTGTCAATGAGGGTAATGAGTTGTACTATGAAGATATGCAGCAATTACTATTTAGAACACAAGATAGAATAATATTAGACTTTAACCCATCAGATGAATACCATTGGATATATGACAAGCTAATACCTAGAGATGATTGTGTATTTTATAAAACAACCTACCTAGACAATCCTTTTATTGAAGCATCTATAAGAAAGGAAATAGAAAGGCTTAGAGACACAGACGAACAATATTGGCAGATATATGGGTTAGGTGAAAGATCAGCTAGTAGAAGCACTATATTTAAGTATGTTGAGGTTAATCAGATACCACAAGCAGCAGAACTAATTGCATACGGAATGGACTTTGGGTATACCAATGATCCAACCACCTTTGTTTCTGTTTACAGCCAGGGCCATAACCTTTATATCCAGGAACATCTATATAGAACGCAAATGACTACAAGCGATATAAACAACTTTCTTAAAGAACTAAACCTTACAAGCAAACCAATTTATGCAGATAGTGCTGAACCTAGATTAATTTCAGAACTCCGAGCAATGGGACATAATATATTTTCTAGTATAAAGGGAAAGGATAGTGTGAATGCTGGTATTGACTTACTTAAAAGGTACAAGATACATATCCTGGCAACCTCAACAAATGCCATAAGTGAGTTTAGGAATTACAAATGGAAAGAAGATAAAGCTGGTATGCTTATAAATACCCCAGAGGATAAACACAACCACATTATTGATCCGTGCAGATATGCAACTTATTCTATATTGAGCCGTCCAAACTTTGGTAAATATGCCCTGCATTAAAATAAATAAAAAAAGTTATTAAATTATTTGGCGATAACTAGTATTTATTGTTATGTTTGCAGTATAATATTTAAAACAAAACAGATATGACAAACCAAGAAACATTTTACAAAGGCATTGATCAACTAGCTTTAACAGATAAACAAAAACTAGATGTTAAAATCCTGGCATTAGAATATGCACATCAAGAATACACTAAAGCTGCAAAGCTAGGACACGATAGATTAATGGGTTATTTAGAAAAGCAATATGTATAGTAATTGTTGCGGTGCTGAAGCATCTTATTTAAGTGATGAAATATGTGGATCTTGTTTAGAACACGCTTGCTTTAACGAACTAGAAGAATAATATGAAAAAGATAATAGATAAATTCCTAATTAAAAGAAGCATCAGACCATACAAGGTAGTACCTTTACCAACTGGTGTAATTGTAGAACATTACCGTAATGGTAAATTAAAAACAGAATATTATGGATTGGTATAGCCCACCCGAATACAAAGATTATGAATGCACAGAATGTGGTGCAGATATAGACAAGCCTGGAGTTTGTTCTGGCACTTGTCACGAAGCAAGTATGATTTAGTTAAGTTAGTTAGTTTTGTTTAAGAGGTGCATCAGAAATGGTGTGCCTTTTTTTATTATATTTACTTACTATAAAAAACCATTTTAAAACCGTTATACAAATATGAAACTTAATATTACCATACCAACTGATTTAAGTGAAATTACTTTAAGGCAGTATAAACACTTTCTTAAAATACAGAAAAGCCAAGATGATGAAAACTTTTTAAGTGCAAAGATTATAGAAATATTTTGCAAGGTAAAGCTGGAAGATGTAATGCAAATTAAATTTAATGATAGTGAGTATATTGTAAATACACTTACAGAAATGTTTGAGCAAAAGCCTAACCTGGTAACAAAGTTTAAACTAAATAACAAAGAGTATGGTTTTCATCCACAACTAGATGATCTAACCCTGGGTGAGTATATAGACTTGGATACATTTATTGGAGATTGGGAAAACATAGAAAAAGCAATGGCTGTTTTATATAGACCAGTAGTAAACAAGTTAAAAGATAAATACACAATAGAAGAATACAAAGTAGGTAAGGATCAAGATATTTTAGATATGCCTATGGATGCAGTATTATCATCAATTTTTTTTTTGTGGAATTTAGGAATAGACTTGTCGAAAACTATGATGAACTATTTGGACAAGGAGGAAACACAAGCCTTGACGCAGTTTCTCAATTCTCAACCAAATGGGGATGGTATAACTCAATTTACGGTCTTGCTAAAGGAGACATTACAAGATATGAAGATATCACTAAACTAGGAGTACACGAATGTTTTATGATGCTATCCTTTATGAAAGACAAAGCAGAAGTAGAAGCAAAAAGAATTAAACAAAATTTCAAATGAGCCAACAAGGTATAAGAGGGTATTATCAATTAACCTCAACAATAGAAGAACAATTAAGAGGTACTGAATTTACCAATACAGTTTCTATTGGTGACATAAGCAAAGTAAACCTAAACAAGCAAGACATATTCCCATTGGCACATATGATTGTAAACAGTGTTACTGCTGAAGAACAAGTGTTGAGGTTTAACATAAGTATATTGGCTTGTGATATTGTAGACCAATCAAAGGATATAACAACAGATAGATTTACTGGCAATGATAATGAGCAAGATATTCTAAACACGCAGCTATTGGTCTTAAACAAGCTGATACAGAAGTTAAGAATGGGTTCATTGCATACAGATATGTACCAACTTGATGGTGACCCAACATTATCACCGTTTAGTGATAGATTTGAAAATGAACTTGCTGGGTGGACAGCAGATATTACTATACTAATTTACAATGATATATACATTTGCTAATGAAGTTTAAGAACGTAGATGAAATAGTAACTAAGTATGCGAAGTATGTTGTACAGCAATCTAAATCAAACCTAACCAAAGACAAAAAAGGTGGAGGTGATCTTTATAATTCTGTTAGTTATAAAATAGAGAAAAGCCAAGATGATTTTTTGTTAGATTTTCTGATGGAAGATTACGGGGCTTTTGTTGATAGAGGTGTAAAGGGTAAAACCTCAACATACCCAGAAACAAGTGCAGCATTATCAAAGTTTCAATATGGAAGTGGTACTGGTCCAAAAGGTGGCTTGACAAAAGGTATCAATGCTTGGCTAAAAAAGAAAAGGTTTCAGTTTAGAGATAAGCAAGGTAGGTTTATGTCTTATGAAAGTATGACTTATTTAATTGCAAGAAGCATTTACAATAAAGGTTTAAAAGCAAACCTATTTTTTACAAAGCCTTTTGAAGCTGGTTTAAAAAGATTGCCAGATGATTTAATAAAAGGGTTTGCATTAGACATTGAAGATGCAATTATATTAGGAACAAAAAAATAAGATATGGATTGGACATTAGGCATAGCATTTCATTTCCCACATAACAGATTTATGTTAGGTTGGGAGTACATAGCAAAAGATGAAAAATATACATACTCAACAATAAGGTTATATTTATTTATAGCTACACTAACATTAGATTTTTAAGATGGCATTACAATTAGCATTAAGAAACCCACAGTTTAAATTTATAGTAGCAAGTGCTGGAGCAAGGTCTGTTGTTTGTACAGTTACTATTGATGGTACATTAAGGTATACACTAACAAAGAATTTACCTTTATCTTTAGTAGCAACTCAAACAGTTAATTTTGATATAGCAGAACTTGCAAGAGATTACATAGAAATTTCTTACCAAAGTGATTATGTACCTCAAACAGTTGATATTGAAACAAACCTAAAAAGCTATAACGCAATAAATGGTGGTGGCACTATAATAGATGAACCAGCTACAATTACAGATAGAGGTTTTGAAGCCTATGGAACATTTGAAGAAGAAGTAAATCCAACTATACCTTTTGGCAGAACTACACCAACCTACTTAATACCTATAAATGAAGATACAGATACCTTTACAATATTTGCACCTAATAACAGAGCTGGTAAATTACCAAGCATAACTGCTTTAAATGGTTTAGTGGTAACACCTTACACAAGCACAGACACAAGTATAACAAATGTTGATGGTGTTGTATGTAACATTAAAAGAATTGATTGCACAAAGTATGGTGAGGGTAACAAAATTATCTACATAAACAAATATGGTGTGCAACAAGATTTATGGTTCTTTTTAAAAGAAACTAAAAACCTGGCACGAACTAATGAGGGTTACAAATCAAATACAATAACCTACCCAAGTGGTTCAAGTGCTACATATAATGTACAGAATGCACCAAACAAAATATTCAACACACAAGCAAAACAAACACACACTTTAAGTAGTGGTTATTATCCAGAGTTTGCTAACCAACAATTTGAAGAACTGTTATTAAGCGAATACGTTTGGTTATCTACTGTTAGAAAAGGAAGTGGTATAATCATACCAGTTAAAGTTAAAACCTCAACAGTAGTCTTTAAAACAAGTGTAAATGATAGGTTAATAGAATACACAATAGAGTTTGAAGAAGCCTTTGATTATATAAACAACATTAGATAATGCGTAGATTACAATTATATATTGGTACTGAAAGGGTAGATTTATTTAAAGATGAAACGGTTTCACTTACACAAACAATACAAAATGTAAAGGATATTGCAAAGGTGTTTACCGAGTTTACACAAACATTTGCAGTACCAGCATCTAAAGAAAACAATATAATATTTCAGCACTATTATAACTTTGATATTGATTTTGGATTTGATGCAAGAAATAAAGCTGATGCAAGATTAGAGTTAAATGATTTGCCTTTTAAGAATGGTAAGATAAAACTAAATAGTGTTGATTTAAAAAACAATGTTGCCCACACATATCACATTACTTTCTTTGGTAATACTGTAAATCTTAAAGATGTTTTAGGTGATGACTTGTTAAGTAGTTTAGGTGCATTAGATGATAATTCACAAGTATATGATTATGCAAATATAAGAGATACAATACAAGGTTTTCCAGTTGGAAACAATAACATAGTTGTTCCTTTAATTACGCATACAAACAGATTAATATATAATAGTGGTTCACATAGTACATTTGACCCAGAGGCAACAACAAATAATATATTTCCACACACTGGCACACAAAACCAAAATGGTGTTGATTGGAAGCAGTTTAAATATGCATTAAGAGTACAAACTATAATTGATGCAATAGAAACAAAATATACTATTGCAAATGGCTATGGTTCAGATATTGTATTTTCAGATGATTTTTTTAATGATACTACAAATGACGAATTTGATGATTTGTTTTTATGGTTACATAGAAAAAAAGGTAATGTAGAAACACCAAGTTTTGGAGATGCAAGTTGGACAAGAGTTACAGAATTAGGAACAGAAACAACAACTGGTGATTATGATGTAATGACACCTATTGCAAATGTAAGCAATGGTGAGTTTACTATTAATTCATCTTTTGGAGATTATGGTGCTTATGATTTTGATTTATTATTTAACCCAACTGCTGGGACAAGTTTATTACCTTATGATGTAAGAATTACAGAAACTAATACGGGTACTGTTACTATTGAGAATGGTATTGTAGGTTTATATAACTTTTATCAAAACCAAGATTTAGATGATGGTACTTATACAATAGATATACGTTCAGAACAATTAGTTAGCTTTGCTGCTGGTGGTATTAAATGGACGGCAGATGTTGAAGAAAGAGATGAAGATAATGTAACATTAGATGGTACGGTTTCATTTAGTAATGCAGCAACATTTTCTACAAGTGCAGTATTTGAGTTTAACATTACACAACAGATACCTAAAATAAAAATTATAGACTTTCTATCTGGAATGTTTAAGATGTTTAATTTAACTGCTTTTGTTAATGATTTAGGAATTGTAGTAGTTAGAACATTAGATAGTTATTATGCACAAAGCACAGAGGTTTACAACATAGATAAATATTTAGATACTACAAAATCAAAAGTAAATGTTGCTTTACCTTTTAAAGAAATAAATTTTAGCTATAAAGGTTTAGGTACATTATTAGCAAAACAATTTGAACAGATATTTAATTCTGGTTGGGGTTCAATAAGCTATAAATTAGACAATAGAATATATGATGCACCTACAGAGAATTATAAAGTTGAGTTGCCTTTTGAGCATATGCAGTATGAAAGACTGTATGATATAAACCCAAGTGGAACTGGATCATCAACTACTTTTCAATATGGTTATTTTGTAGATGATAATTTTGAACCTTATTATGGTGAACCTTTATTGTTTTATCCTATCCTAAACAATGGTACATCAATAAGAATAAGAGATGAAGAAACAACTGATGAAGATGATATAACAAGATATTTTATACCATCAAATAGTTTGGCTTTGGATTGTGCAACAAGTAAAGTAAACATACATTTTCAAAATGAAATAAACGAATACACAGCAAGAGAAGCTGGTGACCCAACTTGTTTTACAGATACTTTATTTGAAACTAAATACAAGACTTATATTCAAGATGTGTTTAATGAAAAAAGAAGATTAATAAAAGTAACTGCTTTTCTACCTATGAAAGTGTATTACAACTTACAACTAAATGACTTGATACAATTAGGTCAAGATAGCTATAAGATAAATTCAATGAAAACAGATTTAACAACTGGTAAAACAGAATTTGAATTACTAAACACAATATTATGATTAAGAATATAATTGACTTGCTCCAGGTTGTTGAAGGTGATACTGAAAACATAAAGATTGCACAAGGAAAAAATGCTTTACCAACAAACGTAAAGAATGGATTAAAACTACTTAAAAAACAAATAAAATGGCAGTAACAAAAACCATTAACCTAGAGGTAAACACTAAAGATGCTAAAAAGAGCTTAAAGGGTTTAGAAAAAGGTGTTGATGATGTAAACAAGGAAGTAAAAGAAACAAGTAAATCTACTCAACAAATGAGTGGTACACTTGATAAAGTTACTGGTGGTGCTGTATCTAAATTTGGGGCATTCAAAGGTGCATTAACAAGTGTTACAACTGGCTTTAAATCTATGAAGGTTGCGATAATTGGTACTGGTATTGGTGCTTTATTAATTGCTGTTGTTGCATTAGGTCAAGCATTTACAAGAAGTGAAGAAGGGCAAAACAAGTTTGCTAAAATAATGGGTGTTATCGGTAGTATTACGGGTAACCTTTTAGACTTATTGGCAGATTTAGGTGAGGCAATAATTAATGCATTTACAAACCCGATACAAGCACTAAAAAACTTTCAAAAAAGTGTTACAGAATTTGTAACAGATAAAATTAATGGTGTAATTGACAGTTTTGGTTTATTAGGTAGTGCAATTAAAAAAGCATTTTCTGGTGATTTTAGTGGTGCATTAGAGGATGCAAAAGATGGTTTTGTAAAACTAAACAACAACATTAACCCAGTAAAGATAGCAGTTGATGCAGTTGCTAAATCAGTTAAAAACCTAGCAAAAGAAATAAAAGCAGATGCAACAGCAGCAGCAAAGATTGCAGACCAAAGAGCAAATGCAGAAAAGGCAGCAAGAAAATTAATTGTTGAAAGGGCACAAGCAGAACAAGATATAGCAAGGTTAAGGGAGAAGGCAGTTAATAAAGAAAAGTTTACAGCACAAGAAAGAATAGAGTTTTTAGAAGAAGCTGGTAAAATTAGTGAAGAACTTGCAGCAAAAGAAACAGCGGTTGCAAAGTTAAGATTACAAGCTAAATTAACAGAAAACTCACTAACAAAAAGTAACAAAGAAGATTTAAACGAAGCTGCACAATTAGAGGCAAGTGTAATTCAATTAGAAACTCAAAGGCTTAACCTACAAAAAAGATTAAGTACAGAACTATTAACTGCAAGACGTGAAGCAGCAACACAAGCAAAAGAGGATGCAAAAGAAGAACCAGTTGTTGTAGATAAGAAATTACAAAAGATACAAGAAATACAAAAAGCTTATAAGCAAAAACAAGAAGATGCAGAAGCAGAAAGTGAGTTACAAAAAATAGCATTAGAAGAAGAAAGAAAACTTGCAGAGCTTGATAGGCTTGACGCAACAGAAGACCAAAAGGCTGAAGTAATTGCATTCTATCAAAAAAAGATACAAGGTGTAAAAGATGCTAATGCAGCTGAAGATGAAAAAAATGAAAAAATAAAGAATGCTGCACAATTAAATATGGTTAAAAACACATTAGGTAATATGTCTACTTTGTTTGATGACCAAAGTGCTGCTGGTAAAGCAACTGCTGCTGCTGCTGCATTAATAAACACCTATCAAGGTATTACTGCTGAACTTGCAACAAAGACTGTTACACCTTTTGAATTTGGTGTGAAAATAGCAAACATTGCAACAACTGCTGCTATTGGTTTTAAATCTGTGAAAGATATATTAAAAACAACACCTAGCAATGCAAAGGGTGGAACAAACCCAGCTTCTGGAGCGGGTGGAGGTGGTGCCCCAATACCTCCAGCGTTTAACATAGTTGGTTCTAGCGGTGAAACACAACTAGCAGATGCAATAGGTGGTCAATCACAAAGACCAGCAAGAGCATACGTAGTAAGTAATGATGTAACAACTGCCCAAGAGATGGATAGGAACATTATTGAGGGTGCAAGTATCTAAATGCAAAATTAAAAACTAAACACGTAATACAATTATGAAGATAATAGAACTTATTTTAGATGAAGATCAAGATGATATTGGAGTAGAAGCAATTTCTATTGTAGAAAGCCCTGCCATTGAAAGCGACTTTGTTGCTTTAAAGAACCAGGAAATAAAGTTAGCAGAAGTAGACAAAGAAAAGAAGATCTTGATGGGTGCTTTGTTGATACCAAACAAGCCTATTTACCGCAATGGTGGTGAGGGTGAGTATTATATATACTTTTCAAAAGATACGATTGTAAAGGCATCTCAAATGTTCTTACAGAAAGGAAACCAAAGCAATTCAACACTAGAACACGATGAGGTATTAAGTGGCCTAACATTGGTTGAAAGTTGGATAGTAGAAGATAAAGTAAAAGATAAGACTGCATTGTACGGTTTAGATGTTCCTGTTGGAACGTGGATGGGATCAGTAAAAGTAAACAATGAAGATGTTTGGAATGAGTATGTTAAATCAAATAAAGTTAAGGGGTTTTCTATTGAGGGTTACTTTGCTGACAAAATGGAAACACCTAAAGACAAAACACTAGAAATGAGTGAAGATGATATTTTACTCAACAAAATAAAAGATATACTTAATGCCTAGAACTAAAAACAACAAAATATTTATACCTAGTAGAACATCACCTAGTGGTGGCGGTAGGGGTTGTTTATGCTGGGATACCAATAAGTATTCTAGCGAGTGCTGTGATGGTTCTATGCAAGCACAAGGGATAGGTGTAATAACAAGAACAGAGTAAAAACGCAAATTTTAATCATTAAATAGTTATACAAGAGTATGAAAGCAAACCAAATGTTAAACGAAATAAAAACACTTCTGAATATAGAAGTTAAACTTATGGAAATGAAGTTAGAAAACGGCACAATAGTAAGTGCTGAAGCCTTTGAAAAAGATAATGAAATTTTCATTGTAACTGACGATGAAAAAGTAGCGATGCCAGTAGGAGAATATATCCTGGAGGATGGTAAACTTTTAGTTGTAGAAGCAGAAGGTATGATTGCAGATGTTCGTGAAGTATCTGATGAAGTGCCAGCCAAAGAAGAAGAAGTTGAAGAAACTGAAGATCTTGAAGAAGAAAAAAAAGAAGAAGAAAAGATGGCAGATGTTGCCGACTGGGAGGGAATGGAAAAGAGAATACAGAACTTGGAAGATGCCATTGCAAGTCTTAAAGCTGACAAAGTAGAGGCTGAAGAAGAAGTTGAAATGGGAGTTGAAAACGGTGGTTTAAAATCTCGTACTGTAAAAGAAGAATTTTCAGAAGAAGTTAAGGAAGAAGTAAAAGAAGAATTATCAGCAGTAAAACCAATTAAACACAATCCAGAAGCAAAAGCACCACAAAAGAAACAAGTACAATTTGCCAAAGGACAATTCAATACAACACTAGATAGAGTATTAAGTAAATTAAACAAATAAAAAATGAATAAAAGAAACGTAAATTTAGCAACAACAACTAACATCACTACAACTTATGCGGGTGAATTTGCTGGTGAGTATATCGCAGCAGCTTTATTATCTGCATCAACTATTGATGACGGTGGTTTAACAGTAAAGGCAAACATTGCTTTTAAGGAAATAATCAAGAAACTTGCAACAAATGCATTAGTACAATCTGCATCTTGTGATTTCTCACCAACATCAACTATAACTTTAACTGAAAGAATTATTGAACCAGTTGAGTTACAAGTAAACCTACAACTGTGTAAGTATGACTTCGTAAATGACTGGGAAGCACAATCTATGGGTTACGGTCTTGGTCAAACATTACCTCCAAAGTTTTCTGACTTCTTGATTGCACACGTTGCAAGTGAGGTTGCACAGAACACAGAATTTTGTATCTGGCAAGGAGACACAGCAGCAGGAACAAACAACTCTTTTGATGGGTTTGAAAAACTAATTGCAGCATCAGCAGCAGCAGGAGACATTCCAGCAGGACAACAAGTTGCAGCAGTAGCTGGTGGATTATTATCTACAAACATTATCGATGAACTTTCTAAAGTAGTTGATGCAATACCAGCAGCACTATACGGTAAAGAAGACTTGTTTATCTATATGGGAACACAAGCAGCTAAATTATACGTTCAAGCACTTGGTGGTTTTGGAGCAAATGGTTTAGGAGCAAACGGTGTTGCTAATATGGGAACACAATGGTGGAACAACGGAAGCCTTACGGTAAACGGTGTAAAAATCTTTGTATGCCCAGGAATGTCAGCAAACAAAATGTATGCTGCACAAAGATCTAATTTATACTTTGGAACTGGCTTGTTAAACTCTACACAAGAGGTTAAGGTGCTAGATATGAGTGATTTAGATGCTAGTAACAACGTGAGAATGGTAATGAGGTTTACTTCTGCTGTTCAGTTTGGTATTGCAGCTGACTTAGTAGAATACGCATAATCAATTAATTAATCAATAAACTAGGGTAGGTAGTTAGTCTACTTACCCTTTTTTTATAAAACATAAAAACATATGTCTTGTCTTTTAACAACGGGTCGTAAACTACCTTGTAAATCTGCCTTTGGCGGTATCAAAAAAGTTTACTTTGCTGACTTTGGTGATATTTCTGCCATAACAGTAGATGCTCCAACTGGTGAAGCTACATTTACAGGAACACCAACTTGGTATGAATATGATGTAAAAGGAAATTCTAGTTTAGAAACTACTGTTACTAGTAGTAGAGAAAATGGAACAACTTTTTATACTCAAACTTTAAACCTTACATTAACATATTTAGATGCTTTAACGCAGCAAGAATTACAAACACTTGCAGTAGCAAGACCATACGTAGTAGTAGAAGATTACTACGGTAATAGCTTCTTATGTGGGTTTGAAAATGGTATGGAGTGTACTGGTGGAACGGTAGTAACTGGAGCAGCAGCAGGAGATTTAAGTGGGTTTACACTTACCTTTGAGGGTATGGAAGAAACTGCACCTTATTTCCTTGCAACTGCGGTAACAGGAGATGCAGCACAAGTTGATCCAACTGCATAATTAATATTTATTTAGAATTAAGAGCATCCTTTATAGGGTGCTTTTTTTTTGTTTTACAAATATGTAATTTTTATACGTTATACTTTTGATGATATTATTTAACACAACCGCTACAAATAGATTTACTTGCATACCAAGAGAATATGCATTATTTGCTTTTATGACTATTAGAGATGATAGCACAAATATTAGTGTTGATTATGCTTTAGTGCCAAGAGTTGCTGGTAGTGGTAATATTGAAATTTCAAATGATACCTACAATGTATATAATGATACCTATTCAAATTTAGTTGAGGGGCATTTTTATGATTTAACTATATATTCAGATGCATTAAAAACAAATGTAATATACAAGGATAGGATTTTCTGTACTGCACAAAAAGCAGAAATTAATGCAGATAACAATTATTTCTATAAAGTAAATAAAGACCAATATACAGAATACGATGGTTTCAATAATGACTATATTGTAATATGAGAAAAAGAAACGAAAAAGGACAATTTAGCAAAACAAAAGTATCAGAGTTTGGCTTTGTAAATTTAAGTACATACACATCACCAGAGGTAAAAGAAGTTAATGGTGCTGATTGGATAGAATACGGGGCTGATAACAACTATTTTCAGTTTCTTATAGACCGTTACAATGGATCACCTACAAACAATGCTGCTATAAATGGTATTTCACAAGCTATTTATGGTAAAGGTTTAAATGCTACAGATAGCAACAGAAAACCTAATGAGTATGCACAGATGATTTCTTTGTTTAGAAAAGATGTAGTGCGTAGGGTATGCTATGATCTTAAACTTATGGGCCAATGTGCTATCCAGGTTATCTATTCTAAAGATAGAAGCAAGATTGTACAATTAGAGCATATGCCTATTGAAACATTAAGAGCAGAAAAATGTGATGCAGATGGTAATGTACCAGCATACTACTATTTTAATGATTGGGCAAATTTAAAGAAAACAGATCAACCTTTAAGAATACCAGCCTTTGGTATGTCTAAAGAAAGCATAGAGATATATTACATAAAACCATACAAGAGTGGTTTCTATTACTATTCACCAGTAGATTATCAAGGTGGTTTGCAGTATGCAGAACTTGAAGAAGAAGTATCTAACTATCATTTGAACAACATAATGAATGGTTTAAGCCCGTCTATGTTAATTAACTTTAATAATGGAACTCCTAACCAACAAGAAAGACAATTAATAGAAACAAAAATAGCACAGAAGTTTTCTGGAACCAGCAATGCTGGTAAATTCATTTTAGCTTTTAATGATAATAAAGAAAGTCAAGCAGAAATAACACCAGTACAATTAAGTGATGCACACAATCAGTACCAATTTTTAAGTGAAGAAAGCACATCTAAAATAATGGTTGCACATAGGATTGTATCACCTATGTTATTAGGTATAAAAGATGGTAGTGGTTTAGGTAACAACGCAGATGAAATAAAGACTGCATCTTTGTTAATGGATAACACCGTTATAAGACCATTTCAAGAACTTTTAATAGATAGTTTTGATAATATACTTGCATACAACGATATTAGCTTAAACCTATACTTTACAACGTTACAGCCACTAGAATTTACAGAGGTAGATACAGACTTACAAGACAAAGAAACTATTGAAGAAGAAACTGGTGTTGAAATGGCGGTTAATCTAAAAAAGATAGATGGTAAAGAGGTTTACAAAACTAAAGAAGAAGCAGAAGCCAAAGCAATAGAACAAGGTTGTGAGGGTTACCACGAACACGAAGAAGATGGTGTTGTTTATTATATGCCTTGCAAGTCACACGATGAATTAGATGACTTTATGCAAGAATTTGGTGAGGATGAAGATTTAAGCGAATGGGAATTAATCGATGAAAGAAAAGTTGATTACGATAGTGAACAAGCATTAGATTACCAAATAGACCAACTAAACAAAAAAGATAAAAGCACGTTATCTAAGATCTGGGAATTTGTATCTACTGGTACTGCAAGACCAAATTCAAAGTCAAAACAAGATGAAGATTTTGAGGGTTTAAAGTTTAAGGTACGTTATCAATATGCACCATTAAGAGATACTCTTAAAAAAGGTAAAGATGTATCTAGAAGTTTTTGCAAAGAAATGGTAAAAGCAAAAAAGATATACCGCAAAGAAGATATTATCAAAATGGATAGTGTTAAGTTGAACTATGGTTGGGCAGAAAAAGGCAAACAATCAAGTGGTTATTCTATCTGGGAATACAAAGGCGGTGGTGCTTGTCATCATTATTGGGCTAGAAAAACGTATATGTACACACCAAAGGATAAAAGGATAGATGTTAAATCTCCTAATGCACCAAAAATTAGTGTTGCAGAAGCTAGAAGAAAAGGTTTTAGACCAGAAAAAAACAATCCCTTAGTAGGAACTAAACCAATTAATATGCCCAAAGAGGGGTTTGTAAACCGATAGATATGGCAACAGTATTATTTATAAATAGAACAGATTTAGTTAGAAACTCTATCATTGATGGAAATGTAGATACAGATAAATTTATTCAGTTTATCAAGATTGCACAACAGATAGACATACAACAAATCATAGGTACAAATATGTATACGGGTTTAACTGATGCTATAGTTGCTGGAATTGATTTACCAGCCAATGCAAGATGGAAGTTAATACTTGACGATTTTATTGTTGAAATGTTGATCTGGTATGCACAAGCAAATTACATTCCATTCGCTGCTTACCAAATTAAGAATGGCGGTGTATACAAACACACATCTGAAAATGCACAAACTGTAGACAAGAATGAGGTTGATTTTCTAGTTGAGAAAGCAAGAACAAATGCAGAATGGTATTCAAGACGTTTTATAGACTTTATGAGTTTTAACCAAGCTACATATCCAGAGTACACTAATAACGTGAATGATGATATTTATCCGAGTTATGAGGCTACATTTAATGGGTGGGTACTTTAGTAAGAATTTATGAGTTACAAACCAAAGGCAAAGAACATTGAGAAATTAAAGGTATTTCTTAAAAAGAAAAAAAAGAAGAAGTAATGGCAAACGAAATATATTTTAAAAGTTGGTGGGGTAGAGGTGTTTGTGATAATACTGTTGGATGGGGTATTGTGTACAAAATTTATGCTGGGTGTAGTGCAGTACCAGCATTACTTTTAACCTTACAAGCAAGGGCAACATACTATGAGAATGTTACTTGTACAACTGCAACTTTAGATGAATTAGAAAATATACAATAATGAGCAACCTTTTAGATAAAGCATCAATTATATTAACACCTACTGCGTATAACAATGGTGAAGCACTATGTGTTAAACCAAGTGATGGAAGTGGTGATTTTGATTTTAGCAGAAATTCAGCAGCTACAAGAGTAAATGCTCAAGGTCTTGTTGAAAACGTACAGATACTATCGAGTAATTTGGTGCAAAATCCATCGTTTTCAGAGGAAGGTGTACAAGAGGTTTCTAACGGCAGTTTTTCTCAAGAGGGTGTACAGCTAGTTACCAACGGCTCGTTTTCCACAGATACTGATTGGACAAAAGGAACGGGTTGGTCTATTAGTGGTGGCTCTGCCAATTGTGATGGCACACAAACGGCAGGTACACAATTAGAACAAAACGGAACTTATACGATTAATAAGGTATATAAAATAACTTATACTATTAGTGTGACCGCAGGTACAGTAGATGTTAGATTAAAATTAGGAGGAACACTTGTAACGGGAGCGGTACAAACAGCAAGTGGTACTTATACAGAATATTTAACGTCCACAGGAAACACAGCTTTTGCCGTAAGAGGTAATATAGATTTCATAGGCTCAATAGACAACGTTTCAGTACGCGAGGTCGGTCAAGATTGGACATTAGGTACTGGGTGGAGTATTGGAGAGGATAAGGCGGTATGTGATGGAAGTCAAAGCACTATTTCAGATTTAACACAAACACTTTCAACACCATCGGGTAAATCATATAAAGTAACTTATACCATATCTGAATATACATCGGGTAGTATTTTTGTTCGTTTAAATTCTGGCAACATTACAGCTTCACAAAGTAGTGTAGGTACATTTACAGAGTATATATCTGGAGAGGGTGGAACACAAGTAAGTTTAAGAGCAGATGCAAATTTCAACGGCTCTATTACAAACATCTCGGTTAAAGAGGTGGGGCAAAATTGGACGTTGCAAACTGGTTGGAGTATTGCAGACGGGAAAGCGAGTGCAGTTGCATCTACACAAGCGGCATATCAGTCGGGTGTTACTTTAGCTGTTGGTAATAAATACTTATGCAGCTTTGAAATTACAGATTACACAAGTGGACAAATAGTTTTTGCTTGTGGTTCGGGAGGTCTTGGAACAAATAGGTCTGCCAATGGTGTTTATACAGAGGTTATAGTTGCTGGTACTGGAAACATTATATTACTTGATGGTATAGGAGGTACTGGTGCTTTTACTGGCTCAATAACAAACATTTCAGTAATAGAAATTACTACCGATACCTCCCTACCGAGAATAAACTACGAGGGGTTTAGTTATCAAGATGCTTTAGGGAGTGAATTGATTACTAATGGCTCGTTTGATACAGATAGTAATTGGACTACATTAGGAGGCTGGAATATATCGGATGGGTCAGCAAATTGTAATGGTGGAAGTATTATGTTTACAAATGGAAGCATTGCAGCTAACAAGACTTATAAGGTAACTTATACAGTTAGTGAATTTGTTTCTGGTGGTGTTAAGGTTAGATTAAATGGAACTCCTGATACTGATGGTTTAGTTAGAACTTCAAATGGAACATATACAGAATACATTACATCTTCAAGTAGTGTAAATGGGAATTTTAGTCTTGCTGCTGTTGTTAGCTTCACAGGCTCAATAGACAACGTATCTGTAAAAGAATATCTCGGGCAAGAAGTAGTGCCAGATAGTGGGTGCGGAAGTTGGTTGTGGGAACCGCAGAGTACCAACCTAATAACACAATCGGAATTATTTAGTGATGCAGTTTGGACAAAAAGTAATGCAAGTGTAACAAGTGGTTTTTCTTCTCCAGATGGAACTACCAATGCTTTTGAATTAAATATCCCAAGTAGTAACGGATATTTACTTACTCAACTTTTTTCATATTCAGCCGTATCTGGTCAAAGTGTTACCGCCTCTATTTTTGCTAAAAATGAAATTACAAATTTTTTAACCTTTGGGGGTGCAACGGTATCTGGAACAGATGTTTATTCTATTCAAGATTACGGAAATGGGTGGTTTAGACATATAGCTACAAGAACTTTTACAACTACTGCAACGGGGGGTGTTCAATTTATCATTTTTGACCAAGTAGGTAATAATGTTATTTGGGGTGCAATGATTGAGGCTTTATCCTACGCAACATCGTACATACCCACCTCTGGCTCAACAGTTACACGTAACCAAGACTTATGCACCAATGGCGGTAGTTTAGCAAGTATAAATAGCACATCGGGTGTTTTATATGCAGAGATAGCAGCTTTGGCAAATGATGGTACTTTAAGAATGATAGTTTTAAATGATGGAACGCAGAGCAATAGAGTAGGTTTACAATATTCAAGCACAAATAATTTAATTACTGCTGCTTATGATATTGGAGGTGCTGGACAAGCAAGTTTAAGTTACACTTTAACTGATGCAAAATCTTTTAATAAAATAGCTTTTAAGTACAAGCAAAATGATTTTAGCTTATATGTAAATGGAATTGAGGTTGCAACAGATGTAAGTGGAAATGTTTTACCAGCAAACACCTTAAACAATTTTGAATTTGAATATGGAGATAATAGATTTTTCTTCTTTGGCAAAACAAAAGCCGTTGCAGTATGGAAAGAGGCTTTAAGCGATAGCGAATTACAATCTTTAACAACAATATAATGAATATATACAAGACAAATTTTCCAACAGAGCAAGAGGGCAAAGACTACCTTTTAAGTATTGGTGTTTTAGTTGAAACAGATAATGAAATAGTATTTGCAAAAGATACGGCAGCGGTTGTTTATATCGGTAAGGTTGTAAAGATACCCGCAACTTATGATGCAGATGGTAACGAACTAACACCGCCAATTTACTATGATGGTTATGCTATCGATGTAATGAGCAGCTTGGATTTAGACTTTGGTGCTTTTATGGTATACCCAATAGAGGCAGCACATAGTTTTTACGGATATGCAAGAAACGCAGAAGTGCCGCCAACAAAAAAAAAATAATCACTATATTTGATAAAAACAATATTATGAAATTATCAAAAGACGAATTAAGAAAGTTTAGAAGACAAGAAGAAAAGAAACAAGCAATCTTACACGATTTAGGTTTGTTGACTACACAATCACATACACTTTCACATATGTTTGCAGAACTTGCTATTAAGCAAGAAAAAAATAAAAAGGATCTGGAAGCAAAGTATGGTAACATAGAAGTAAACCTAGAAGATGGAACTTTTAAATTAATCACAGATGAAAAGAATAAGTAAACACATTTCTTACAAAGAAGCAGTTGGTTCTAATTATGCTAAACAAAAAGGCATATCAAACAAACCAAATGAAGAACAAGTTGAGAATATGAAACTACTAGCTGAAGAAGTGTTTGAACCATTAAGAGAGTGGGTAGATGCACCAATTAAAGTAAATAGTATGTTCAGAAGTAAAGAACTCAATTCTGCAATTAAGGGGAGTTTAAAAAGCAGCCATCTAAAAGGCGAAGCAATGGATATTACAAGTATGGGTGGAAAGTCTAATTTAGAGATGTTTCATTATATTAGAACGGAACTTGATTTTGACCAGCTTATTTGGGAATTTGGCAAAGAACCAAAATGGTTGCACGTTTCTTACAACAAAGACAATAATAGAAAACAAGTATTAGTAACTAAAAGACCAGGTGTTTATTACACTTATTAATATGCCAATACCTAAAAAGAAAGCAGACGAAAAACAAAGTGATTATATGATTAGGTGTGTACCTCAACTAATGAGATACCACGATAAATCACAAGCTATTGCAATTTGTTATAAAAGTTTTAAGGGTAAAAAAAAATCAATAGACAAGAAATGATAACAGATTACAAAACATTACTTATAAATACGGGAACATTTTTATTTTCAATGACAAACGTTGATGTAGCATTAAAGATTATACTTTTACTTTTAACTATTTTTTATACTGCACACAAGTGGTACTTAATGAATAAAAGAAATAAGTGAAAAAGAAGTTTAAAGATACAAGAGTAGGTAAATTTCTTACTAAAGTTGCACCAAACATTCTTAAAGGTGTTAGTGATGTTGTGCCAGATGCTGGTATTTTAAAGCTAATAGGTGGTCTTATAAGCAAAGATGAAGTGCTTACACCTAAAGACAAAGAAGAAGCCTTAAAACTGCTTGAAATAGACATTATAGAAATGCAAGAGGTTTCTAAAAGATGGTCAAGTGATATGTCAAGCGATAGTTGGCTATCAAAGAATGTAAGACCAATGATGTTGATCTTCTTAACCATATCCACCTGGCTACTTATTCTTATGGATAGCTTAAATATTGATTTCGGTGTAGGTGTTGAATGGATAGATTTACTTAAATCACTTTTACTTACAACCTATGTTGCTTATTTTGGTTCAAGAGGTATTGAAAAATATAAGTACATTTCACAGAAATA
>Ga0209302_10000293_pt1 | contig 30277 bp, 27 predicted proteins | sample ArcOceMetagenome_2_FD_187445 | JGI IMG/M metagenome (GOLD analysis project Ga0209302, IMG submission 187445) | Marine eukaryotic phytoplankton communities from Arctic Ocean - Arctic Ocean ARC135M Metagenome (SPAdes) (version 2) | ecosystem: Environmental > Aquatic > Marine > Oceanic | place... | reverse complement strand
CTTTTATATTAACACTAGAAACCCCCTGTAACTCTACGGCATGTGTATGTTACACCTTTCGTAACTGCGCCAGCTTGAGTTGCCGCCTGCCAAACACCATAGCCACCAGGTATTATTCCGGCAGCGGCTCCGACCCAAAAACACGCGCATGCGATTCCGCTGCATGCGCAGCAGAAGTAATGGCCCTTTTTAAACTCGACTAAAGCTTCTCCAAGGGCGTGACCACCTAGCATTACTTCCCCCATAGCATTACCCGATTTAGCCAGAGTTACAGTAGTTTCCCAAGTTTTTAGACCAGTTTCAGCTGCCGCTTTCGTACCTTGAACAACGGCACCATAGTCGGTCAATATACTTCCCCCACGCAATTTTATTTCAACTGCATCAACCGCGTTTTTCAACTTCCCAATCTGATCCATTGAGGGAAAATCTACTTGCATTTTTGTTTTTGTATGGCTGTTACGTTTTGATTGACCTATTTTATAAAGTCTCTTACACGGATTTTCAACTAGAACGTCACGACGATATTTCCCCGAATATAAAAATCTCATACTAAAATTTAAATTAAATTACTGGCACGTAAATGCTTTTTTAAAATAACATTCAGTGGTAACTTAATTATAACATATTTGGTAACAATGTCGTCTTACCAAAATGCACTAAAAGCAGCACTTTTTTAAACCAAAGTGCTACTTTTAGTGCATTTTGGTAGCCGTCATGTTTAGACGACCGAAGCCCGTTTTTAGAGGCTTGGGGAGGGTAAATTAGATGTTTTTTATAAGTTTTTATCTCATTTTGCGTCTTGGTGTAGTTATTTCAATTTCTCCCTTTATAGGGGTGGTGCAAAATAATTTTAATTGAATTACCCTATTGACCTAATAGTTTCTAGATTCTGTGATATGATAAGAGTATCAAAGATAATTTAGATAAAAATAATCATTTCGGTATTCAATCGAAGGATGTTTGAACGTTTTACAGAAAAAGCAATTAAAGTTATTATGCTGGCCCAAGAAGAGTCCAGAAGACTTGGACATAACTTTGTGGGTACAGAACAGATTCTTTTAGGCCTTATTGCTGAAGGTACTGGTGTTGGACCAAAAGCACTTAAAGCATTAGGTGTTACATTAAAAGATGCCCGTGTAGAAGTTGATAAAATAATTGGCCGTGGTTCTGGTTTTGTTGCGGTCGAAATTCCATTTACGCCCCGTGCAAAAAGAGTTCTTGAACTTTCACTTGAAGAAGCCCGTCAATTAGGTCACAATTACATTGGTACTGAGCACTTATTACTAGGTTTAATTCGGGAAGGGGAAGGTGTTGCTTCGCGTGTTCTTGAGAATTTAGGGGTTGATTCGTCAAAATTACGTAGTCAAATTATTCGTTTTCTTGGTGAAAATAGTGAAATTTCTACTGCTAATACAGCAACACGAAGCAAAACACCAACACTCGAAGAATTTGGAACAAATTTAACGCAAAAAGCTACAGAAGGAAGATTGGATCCTGTTGTTGGTCGTGCCAAAGAAATTGAACGTGTAATTCAGATTTTAGGACGAAGAACAAAGAATAATCCTGTTCTTATTGGAGAGCCGGGTGTCGGTAAAACAGCCATTGCTGAAGGTTTAGCTCAGCGTATAGCAAATCGCGATATTCCGGATACACTAGAAGATAAACGCGTTGTTGCGCTGGACATTGGTTTATTAATTGCAGGTACGAAATATAGAGGCGAATTTGAAGAACGTCTTAAGAAGATTATGGACGAGGTTCGTACAGCTAACAATATTATTTTAGTTATTGATGAAGTACATACATTAATCGGGGCTGGTGCTGCAGAAGGAGCCATTGACGCCGCAAATATACTAAAACCTGCACTTTCACGTGGAGAGTTACAATGTATTGGTGCAACAACATTAGAAGAGTACCGAAAACATATTGAAAAAGATGCTGCTCTTGAAAGACGTTTTCAACCGGTAATGGTTGGTGAACCTTCAGTTGAAGAAACAATTGAAATTCTATACGGATTACGTGAGCGTTATGAAAAACACCATAAGCTTGAAATCCTAGATGAAGCTTTAGCAGCCGCAGCAAAATTTGCCGATCAATATATTGCAGATCGTTTTCTTCCCGATAAGGCTATTGATTTAATTGACGAAGCTGGATCTCGTGTTCGTTTAATGAATTCACAATTACCAGCCGCTGCAAAAGAATTAGACCAAGAGCTAAAAGAAATTTTAAAATCAAAAGACGAAGCAGTTCGTGGACAAGATTTTGAAAAGGCAGGTCAATTACGAGAGCGCGAAATGGAAATAAAAGCTCAAATTAATGCTATCGCCCAAAGTAAAAAAGGTGCGTCGGAAGATGTAAACAAAACGCCGCAAGTAACAGAAGAAGATATTGCAGAAATTGTTGCAGCATGGACAAGCATTCCGGTTAATAAGTTAACGAAGAGTGAATCAGAAAAGCTTCTTCAAATGGAAGAAACGTTACATGGTCGTATTATTGGCCAAGATGAAGCAGTTGTGGCTGTCTCACGAGCAATTCGACGAGCACGTGTTGGTTTAAAGAGTCCAAACCGACCTATTGCAAGTTTTATTTTTTCAGGCCCAACAGGTGTTGGAAAAACTGAACTTACTAAAGCTCTTGCAACTTATTTCTTCGGTTCAGAAGACGCAATGGTTCGTTTAGATATGTCTGAGTATATGGAAAGACATACGGTTTCAAAACTTATTGGTTCGCCTCCGGGTTATGTAGGATACAACGAGGGTGGTCAACTTACCGAAGCAGTCCGTCGTCGTCCCTACACGGTTGTGTTATTTGATGAGATTGAGAAAGCTCACCCTGATGTGTTTAATTTAATGCTTCAGATTTTTGAAGATGGTCGTTTAACAGATTCAAAAGGTCGTACAATTGATTTTAAAAATACTTTATTAATCATGACTTCGAATGTAGGTTCGAAAGTTATTGAAAAAGGTGGTGGAGGCCTAGGATTTGAACTTTCGGAAGATCAATCAAGTTCAAATTACAACCGTATTAAATCACTGGTTAATGAAGAATTAAAACAATATTTTAGACCCGAATTTTTAAATCGTTTAGACGAAATTATCGTATTCCGACAACTTACGAAAGATGAAGTTGCACAAATTGCGGAAATTATGTTAAAAGAGGTTTTTGAGCGTATTTCACTTAAAGGTATTCAATTAGAGGTGACGGATCGTTTTAAAACGCGTTTAATCGATGAGGGGTATAATCCAAGTTATGGAGCTCGTCCACTTCGTCGTGCAGTAATGAGATTACTAGAAGATAGTTTAGCTGAAGAGGTTTTATCTGAAAAAATTAAAGCTGGTGACACAGCAGTTGTGGACGTAGGTGAAGATAATAAAGTTAAAGTTTTACTTGGCGAAAAATTTGAAGTCCTACAATAGTAGTAACTAATTTAAGCATAAAACGTAATTAAAACCTTCGTTCTTAAACACGTGCTTAAAGCAACAATTCCAAAAATTACCGTCAAAAAATCAAAGAGTACTGGTTGGTTTGTCAGCATTTGGGTATTAGACGGTTTGTGTAATCATTGTTACCCGTTTATACTACCAAGCCTTTTTAACACGAACTTACAAAATTATCAGTTTTCGGTTAGGTTATGGTTTATACAAATTTTTAATAGCATGGGCGTTGAAAAAGTTTTTCTTTTAAAAGACTTTTTCAATTCACATCGTTCGGTTTTATCAAATGGTCAAAAAACGCTTGTGAAGCAAGAACTTATTGAATTGGTTAAACTTTTTCATCGTTCAAAATTAATCGAGCCCCGGTATAAAATTTTAGTTGAAGGTGCTCCGTCATCGGTGTTAAAGTTAACGCCTCGTAACATCAAGAACGGTTTTGTCATCTATGAGAACTTTGTTTTATAGTGATTAGGGTACTTTAAAAGTTCTCCAAGCATGGAGAACTTTTAAAGTACCTAATACTCGTATATATGCTTGGGGTTTGTATACACAGGTTTCTACATAATACTTCTTTGTTCTTCTACTTCGATAGGATTTACTATATATAAATATATGTACAATCTAGGAATTTCTTGATTTGTATAGATCTTACGTTGTTAGTGCCTGTCCACATAACTTGTTCAACCCTTCGATAAGATAGCGTTTTGACTTTTTCATCAACTCTGTAATGAAACTTTGGCAAAACATTTTATTTTTCGTTTTACTTAGTGTTACCCCGCAAATTGCACAAGCGTTTTGGTTTACACCGAGGTAGCGATTTACCTAAACTGGCTATTTTATTTTAGTTTCGTCAAAAAATTTCTTTAATGCTTTTTTGGTGCTCCGTCCTAACCCCTTAATGCTTCTAAACTTTAAATTAAAATCTTTTTCAGATCGGCCATAGGACTTACTTAGCTCTTGATAATTTTTTTCTAGGATACCTCTTTGTTCCTCTGTTAAGCGTAGCTGAGTAATATTGATAAATTCTTCTGTTTGCGTTAATACGCTTTTACTCTCATTTTTCGTTGGCTTCGGTAAAGTACTTCTAGAAATATCGCTTATATTTTGAACGTTTAAATAGCCTTCCGTCGTAAATTATATTCTCGCCGTAAAATTTGCGCCCTCAATCCAACGTATTGAGTTATGAGTTACGTAACGTTTCAAAATTTGTATAAAAGCACCCGCAGCCCTTGTTTTATATTAGTTTAATATAATTATATTAATATTTAATTAGATGTTAACTATTAACTAAACTAAGTTATAATGTAATTAGGCCTTAAAAGCTCAAATTTTAAATTCAAATCTTTAATGGATTGGATACGTTTATCTCGCGTTTTAACAGTAGCTTTTGCTACACTAGCAACAGCATTAAACTGGTCAGAACTTGAAAATATTCAACGAGTATTATACCCGTTGTGGATTTTTGGAATATGCCTTCCTAATTTTGATTAATTAAAATTAATATACATTCTGTGCAGTCAAACTCTTTCGTCTCTTACTTCGCTTCTAATGAATTTGGTCATTTAATAAAAAAACCTATTCTTAACATCGTTAAGAATAGGTTTTTTTAGTATTATTTCGCCACTGCCTGAAGGCGTGCTTTTGCTTTTCTTAATTCTATTGTAGCTTCAATTTTTTCTTTTTTAGTTGTTGCTTCGTCAACTAATAGAGTAACTTTTTCTAGTTCTTCTTGAGCAGCTTTTGCGTCAATCGAACTTGCTTCCTGTGCACCATTGCAAAGAATTGTTACTTTATTATTTTCAACTTCAGCAAAACCTTCCATTAGAACAATTGAAGTCCAACCAGCATCTGATTTTAGGCGCATTACGCCAATATCAAGTGCTGTTAATAAAGGAGCGTGATCTGTTAAAATACCAAGTTGGCCTGTACTACTCGGAAGAATTAATTCTTCGGCCATTGCATCCCAAACTACTCTATCTGGTGTAATTACACGAACATTTAAACTCATTGTTTGATTATCCTTTTAGCTTTGCAGCTTTTTCAATAGCTTCATTAATATCACCTACAAGATAGAATGCTTGCTCAGGTAAATCATCATATTTACCATCTAGAAGATCGTTAAATCCTGTAATTGCATCAGCAAGAGCTACATACTTACCAGGTGAGCCTGTAAATACTTCTGCTACGAAGAATGGCTGAGATAAGAAACGCTCAACTTTACGAGCTCGTGAAACAACTAGACGATCGTCTTCTGAAAGCTCATCTAAACCTAAGATTGCGATAATATCTTGAAGTTCTTTGTAACGTTGTAGTGTTTGCTTAATACGTTGAGCTGTATTATAGTGCACATCCCCAACGATTTCTGGCTGAAGCATTGATGATGTTGAATCTAGAGGATCTACCGCGGGGTAAATACCTTTTGATGCTAAGCCACGTGAAAGTACAGTTGTTGCATCTAGGTGAGCGAATGTCGTAGCTGGTGCAGGATCTGTTAAATCATCTGCAGGTACATACACGGCCTGAATTGATGTAATTGAACCTTCGTTTGTTGACGTAATTCGCTCTTGTAAAACACCCATCTCTGTTGCTAGTGTAGGTTGGTACCCTACAGCTGATGGCATACGACCAAGAAGTGCTGATACTTCTGCACCGGCTTGTACAAAACGGAAAATGTTATCAATGAATAATAGTACGTCTTGCTTATTAACGTCACGGAAATATTCCGCCATAGTTAATGCTGTTAAACCAACACGCATTCTTGCACCTGGTGGTTCATTCATCTGACCATAAACTAGTGCTACCTTTGAGTCATCAAGTTTCTTTTCATTAATAACCCCAGACTCTTTCATTTCGCAGTAAAGGTCATTACCTTCTCTAGTACGCTCACCAACACCACCAAATACAGAAACACCACCGTGTGCTTTTGCAATGTTGTTAATTAATTCCATAATAAGTACGGTCTTACCAACACCAGCACCACCAAATAAACCAATTTTACCACCACGTCTGTAAGGTGCTAGGATATCTACAACCTTAATACCTGTCTCGAAGATAGACGGCTTTGTTTCAAGGTCTGTAAATGCAGGTGACATACGGTGAATTGGTAGGGATGAAGTTGCATCACAAGGACCCATTTCATCCACAGGTACACCTAAAACGTTAAAGATACGACCTAAAGTCTTTGTACCAACAGGAACTGTAATTGGAGCTCCGACATCAGCAACTGATGCTCCTCGCTTTAAACCATCTGTTGATGTCATTGAAACGGCACGAACTTTGTTGTTACCAAGAAGTTGTTGTACTTCACATGTAATTTCATCGCCACTGTCTGATGTAACAGTTAAGGCGTTGTAAATTTTTGGAAGTTCACCATTTGGAAACTCGATATCTAGTACGGGTCCAATGATTTGTGAGATGAAACCTGTTTTTGAAGCAGTATTTACCATGATAAAAATTTAAGAATCGTTCAAATTAGTAAATAAACAAAATTTCAAAAAACCGAAAGATGAAACTTTCGGTTTTTTCGTTGTTGATAGTATTAGTATCCTTTAAAAAGCCTTAAATATATGTTCAGATCCCTAGAAATTATCTAAATCCTACAGAAGCTTGCCAAACAAAAGCTAATAAAAGAAAGAATACTGGGATTGCTGGCATAACGTCAACAATCGGACGGAATGCTGTATATGGCTCAGGTAAAGCGGCTAATAAAAAACCCATATCCATTGTAAGTTAACTTCTTATTAAAAAAACTCTACGTAGATTATATAGCAATTTAGTTTAAAGAACTTGCTAAAATTTTATTAAAAAGTGTTATAAACTAACGTTAAGTAAATTATTTTTACAAATTTTGTTTGTAAAGCATAATTTTATTATTTAATATTAAACCTTTAAGGATTTAAAGCTTCACATGGTTGGAATTGTTCAAGTATTTGTTCTTCTTCTTATATTAGTATCCTTTGCAATGGTGGTAGCAGTACCCGTGATACTAGCAACACCAGGAGAATGGGAAAAGTCTCAAGGTATCGTTTGGAGTGGGGCTGGTTTATGGTCTGCACTAGTTATTCTTACAGGTATTTTTAACGTTGTTCCAGCGTAAAAATATTATTGATAATAAAGCTGGGGTATATCTCGAGAAATGGCATACCCGATTCCATGAAATCTCGATAATCTTTTTCTAATACTTCTAGTTCGTTCACTTAATTAATAATTAGAATATTATAAAAATTGCTGATATTGTTATATACCAAAACATTAAAGTGTTTTAATTTTAAATACTTTACTTTTTTAGTCTATTTACCCCTACCTATGTATTTTTCATACAGCTTGAGGAATTCTAATTCTTGATTAGAATTCTTCAAATAAGTTAGCCACTGTACGTTATTGATTTGACCCGTTCTATATACAATTTTCTGTAATTAGAATGGGTCTATTATTTGTGCCTTTAAAAAAGTAAATAATATATTATTGTCACCTAAGCTACTTGGGTCTGGGTTGGAAGTTTAAAAATACTTAAATTCATACCACAATGTAGAAAAATTTGTTCTCTAAACGCGTTAATATCTCTTTCTTTTACATCCAATTCAAAATTTGTTATGTTTTTATTCCGTTGACTTTGAATAAATCATTTAATTTTATATTAAATAACACTTATGTAAGTACTTGTGCTTATATTTCATCATAAAAATAACAACTATTTAAATTATTTTTTGCTTATGTTTATCTCCCCAGGTAGGATTTGAACCTACGACAAACCGGTTAACAGCCGATCGCTCTACCCCTGAGCTACTGAGGAATTATTAATAGTAATTAAAATTAGTATAACCTCAAAAATTTAGCTTTGTCTAGCCCATTATAAATAATTCGTAATCAGCATTCGGTTAACTGCAGCTAAATTAAGTCTCAAGTTAAATTGAAAGAAGTCATCTTTTAAGTCTTTTTTTGTTTCTTTTTCAAATGAATTGTGTCAAAGGTTTCTTCTAAGAATTGATTAATACCGTTATTAATTTCCCGAATATCACCAATTTCAGGGATTTTTAGGTTTTCTTTAGCTGAGAAATCTACATTGGCTTTAAATTTTATCCGACCTCTTTTTTCAATAAATCTCTTTGTTACTTTACTAACACCTTTATTTATAAGCTCGATAACGTATTCTTTAATCGTCTAGTAATCTGTAGACTCAAACTTTTTCATTTCTCATTTCTCAATATTTCTTTCATAAAGTGCCACTTTTAATCGGATGAGTTCAAGATTCAGTAAAAATAAATCTTCATTTATCTTTTTGTTGTGCAACCAAAAATGGAACCAAAGATTATATGTTGTAAGATGTTAAAGAAGTATCTTTCAATAATTTTAGTAATAAGACCGACTGACGTATAAGCGGGTGACGCGATTCGAACGCGCGACATCAACCTTGGCAAGGTTGCGCTCTACCCCTGAGCTACACCCGCTGTAGATGTAAAACTATACTACCAGACTATCACTGATTTTAACAATAGTAAAATTTATTTATTTGGGTATACATTATCTTTTAGTTAGCAAACTAACACCAATTTATTACGTATATTTAACACCAGAATAAAAGTCGTCTTACTAGGTAAATTTCCGCAATTTCTTTTGGTATTAATTTAGTAATTAAATGTCATTTTTAATAGTTTCAGACTATAATTTAATATAAGATAACTTGTAAAAATAATGATCTATCTCAATAGATCATTTAGGAAATACAACGTAATAAATAGTAAGAAAGTCAAAGATTTTTCTAAAGGAGGAATAAATTAAATGGCACTACCTTGGTATCGTGTACATACTGTAGTACTTAATGACCCAGGCCGATTAATTGCTGTTCACTTAATGCATACAGCATTAGTAGCAGGATGGGCTGGTTCAATGGCACTATATGAATTAGCAGTTTTCGACCCATCAGATCCTGTACTAAACCCAATGTGGCGTCAGGGGATGTTTGTAATGCCTTTCATGGCTCGTCTTGGTGTAACAGATTCTTGGGGTGGTTGGAGTATCACTGGAGAAGCTGTTTCAAACCCAGGTATCTGGAGTTTTGAAGGTGTTGCTTTAACTCACATTGTCCTTTCTGGATTATGTTTCCTAGCAGCTATTTGGCACTGGGTATATTGGGATTTAGAACTTTTTAGAGATCCTCGTACAGGTGAGCCTGCTCTAGATCTACCAAAAATTTTCGGAATTCACTTATTCTTATCAAGTTTACTTTGTTTTGGCTTTGGTGCATTCCACGTTACTGGGGCATTTGGTCCAGGTATCTGGGTTTCCGATGCTTATGGTATTACTGGTCGTGTTCAGGCTGTATCACCAGCATGGGGTGCTGAAGGGTTTAACCCATTTAACCCTGGTGGAATTGCTTCACACCATATTGCCGCGGGTATTCTGGGTATTTTAGCTGGTACTTTCCACTTAACAATTCGCCCACCTCAGCGTTTATATCGAGCTCTTAGAATGGGTAACATTGAGACAGTACTATCAAGTAGTATCTCTGCCGTATTCTTTGCTGCTTTTATAACATCTGGTACAATGTGGTATGGTGCTGCAGCAACACCAATCGAGCTGTTTGGTCCTACTCGTTACCAATGGGATAGTGGTTACTTCCAACAAGAAATTGAGAGACGTGTAGAAACTTCTCTTAGTGAAGGACTTTCATTAAGTCAAGCATGGTCTCGAATTCCTGATAAACTTGCTTTCTACGACTATATCGGTAATAACCCTGCAAAAGGTGGTCTTTTCCGTGCAGGTCCAATGAATAAAGGTGATGGTATCGCGGAAGCTTGGTTAGGTCACCCTGTATTCCAGGATAAAGAAGGGCGAGAGCTAACAGTGCGTAGAATGCCGGCATTCTTTGAAACATTCCCCGTTATCTTAGTAGATAAAGATGGTATTGTTCGAGCGGATATCCCATTTAGACGTGCGGAGTCAAAGTATAGTATTGAGCAGGTTGGTGTAAGTTGTAACTTCTACGGCGGAAAATTAAACGGTCAAGTATTTACGGATGCTCCGACTGTTAAGAAGTATGCTAGAAAAGCTCAGTTAGGCGAAGTGTTTGAATTTGATAGAACTACACTAGAGTCTGATGGTGTATTCAGAAGTAGTCCGCGTGGTTGGTATACTTTTGGTCACGCAAATTTTGCTTTATTATTCTTCCTTGGTCACTTATGGCATGGTGGACGTACTCTATTCAGAGACGTTTTCGCTGGTATTGGTACAGAAGTACTAGAGCAAGTAGAATTCGGTGCTTTCCAAAAACTTGGTGACAAGAGTACTAAAAAAACAGGTATTGTTTAAAAGTAATTTATTATTAGTTAATTAAGTTAAAATGGAAGCATTAGTTTATACTTTTCTCTTAATAGGGACGCTAGTTGTTATTTTCTTTGCGATTTTTTTTAGAGATCCACCTAGAATCGTTAAAAAATAGTATGGCCACTGGCTTTATGTAAAAATAGAAAAATCATTCGTTAGTTTTAACGAATGATTTTTCTCATATATCGTTTCTTAGTCTTCATGTTCTTCAAAAGGATCTCGAAGTTCTTTTGAAACAGGTCCAAATGCAGTATATACAGAATAACCTGTTATACCTAAAAGGAGGCCAGAGATAAAAATACTTAAAATAGTTGCAGTTTCCATATATAAGTTAGCTGTTCTATAAAATGTAAGAAAAAAGCAAAAATCTGCCTATAATATATATTATGAGTCAGATTATTCGTTTCTACTATTAATTTCTTTTTAAGTTTATGGCATTAAGAACAAGATTAGGTGAGATTTTACGACCACTTAACTCCGAGTATGGTAAAGTAGCACCCGGTTGGGGAACTACACCTGTAATGGGAGTTTTTATGGGGTTATTTCTAGTATTTTTAGTTATTATCCTACAAATTTATAACTCGTCAATTATCTTAGAAAACGTTGATGTAGACTGGGTAACTGTTAGTTAAATTGAATAGGCCCTATTTTAATTGATGCCTCATTTTTTTATCAGGCAACTCTTATCGAATAAATATCAACTAGATGTAATAGTTTTTACATTTTTGTGTAAAAACTATTACTATAGTTTTTTGTTTTAGAGATAATATTCAAAAAAATTTAGAATATTATGATTTGTACTTTACTAGAAACTTTGGTATAATAAGATTAAAGAAAAAGCGGACGTGGCGAAATTGGTAGACGCACTAGATTTAGGTTCTAGCGAGTACCCCTCATGAGAGTTCGAGTCTCTCCGTCCGCATTTAAATATAAGTGAAATTAATTATGTAATTAATTTCCTTTCCAAGTTATTAAATAATTTATTAACAATATTTGTCATATTCGTTCGTTCGAATTCGTAAATTAAATATCATGCGGTGAGCTTCGCGATAATAAAATATAAATGCAACTATCATATACGGCGAGTTACTAAAAATATGATAATGTGTACGTTCAATTATTCGAGCATCCAATTTAGAACTATATCGAGCTCTTATGGTTGTTTTATATATATTTTCTATACTCGGGTAAACTCATAACATGAGTATTGAAATTTATTCCAGGCCTATCGTTTTCGGAAATTATTTTAGATCATAATTGACATCTAATTTTGTATTATTCCTCTTCTTTAACTTCCCTGTGGCGGTAATAAAACTATGGTACATTTTAATACCTAGATTCGCTATGTGAAAAGTAATAAAGAATACCTTAAATATATAGGGCGCGGCATCGCCAGTATACGCAATTTTTTCCACCTTTATAAAATCACAGACTTTCATCTATTTCTATGCGAAGCTTTTTCATGTTCTACAGCCCACATAAAAATATTCCATCGGTTGCTCATTTTACTTTAATTACTTTAAAACCAAAGACTACTTTAGGGGTTTCGTTTTTTTAATGTAATCAAGTTGAGTCTTCGAATTGCTCTACCGAATTCTTTTACTCATTTGGGCATACGATGACAAAATCTATTGCCGTAAAATAGGTGCTTTATTTATTAAACTTTTACACACCTAGCTTATTTTACATTTGAAGGCCTAGCAGAATTTTAGGTATAAAAGCTACCCATACACAGAATATATGGGTAGCTTAAAATATCGGTTTACAACAATATAAATAAATTTTAAAAAATTATGTTTTTTTAAATTTATAAGTTGCCACGCTTAAAATAAAGAAGGAAAATAACCGCAGGACCTGATAGAAGAACTAAACCTAGTGATAGCAGTTGGGCAATAACATTCCAGTTAATCATATTAATGAAGACCTTGTAATTGAAAATTAGATTTTAATACGTTAATCCTAAGCTACGTGTTGTTTCACTACCTAGGTAGACACGTACACTTAAGAAATCTGTTGGACAAGCTGTTTCGCAACGTTTACACCCAATACAATCTTCTGCACGAGGTGCAGATGCGATTTGACCGGCCTTACAACCCTCCCAAGGTACCATTTCTAGTACGTCGCAAGGACAAGCACGGACACATTGAGTACATCCAATACAAGTATCATAAACTCTTACACTGTGTGACATAAATGTGGGTTATCTAAAGATAATTATTATTTCTTGTATTACACTCTTATGTTAGATTATAACTAAAACTCAATAATATAACTAAATTTAAAACAATTAATTTTGTTCCTACAAGCAGAAAATTTTAACTGTGGGGGTAAAGGGACTTGAACCCTTACGACTAATTAGTCAACAGATTTTAAGTCTGTTGTGTCTACCATTCCACCATACCCCCATTATTTGAAGTTTAAGGCGACACCCAGATTCGAACTGGGGATAGAGGATTTGCAATCCACTGCCTTACCACTTGGCCATATCGCCTTAGCAAGTAATTTCTTATGTATACAATTAATAGTAATCTAAAAAAAGGGGTTTTGCAATGCCTTAAGTTGTATAATTATTTTCTTATAAATTTTCTATTACTCAAAAAATTTCCACCTTTATTAATTATCAAGTTAGCAAACGACTTTAGAAAAGCTACTAAAATGTTTTTAATAAGCTTTTTACAGGATTAAAGTAGCATATGTTAGATTTATTTATAAATTTTGGCTACTACGTAAAATCTAAGCTGTAAAAAGTGAAAAATTATAGCGATAGTCTTTTAATTTATTTATTTTTTGTGATTAGTGAAAATAAGTATGTAAAGAGACCTAAAATTGGTAATATTTACAAATTTAACCTAAATTTTGTTGAATCTATAAAAATTAAAAGATTGAAAAAGATTAAAACGCTTCCTGTAAATCAAGGGTTAGATGTAACATTAGTATCAGCAACCTTTTCAAAGCTACTCTTACAAACAGGTGCTTCTCCTCTAATTATAGAAAATTGTAATAACCAGCAATGTAGGGAAAATTGGACAAAGTTGTTCACACATTTTATGGATGACGAGCAGCTTTATTTACTATTCAATCCCTTCGCCCAACAAGATCAGGAAGAAGATATAAGTAATGCATTATCTCGATGGTTTTTTAACTATGATGAGTAGTTTTAATTGTTTTTCCCGTTGCAACACATACTTCTTACTATATAAGGAGTACGTGTTGCAGCTTTCATAATAAAATCCTTTAAAAATTTTGAAAAACTCCATATTATTGACAAAATTTACTCAGTGAAAATCTTGACTGAATAAAAATTTCAGGTAGGCAGAATGCAGGAATAGCCATTGGTGATTTTACAGCTTCACAAAAAGTTTTGATCTGAAGTTGCGCTGGATTTACAGACGTTTCTAAGACATCGAAACTTACACTCAAGTCCTTTAAACTGGCAAAAGAATCTGGACAGATAGCGCTCTCACCAGGCAAAGCAAATTGAGTTATAGATTTCGGGTAAATCAAGCACCTCTTGTACATCCGGCTGAACAGTTACTTCCTGAACACTATCATGGCTGTCGTCCGACTTGCTCGTTATCGTAATACGAAAATTCCATGCATTTATCAAAGCTTTCTCCAGTTAAAGTTCCTATATTCCCTTTTCCAATCATTATCCTCAAATTATAAGGCCCAGGATCAGCATTAGCATTATTAGGGGTATTAGAAGGTCCGATAATTTTAACCTTTACATTGCAACAATTTACTAAATTCTTTAGCAAATGAAGGTACAAATTTAATCTCGAAGCAAAGTTCTCGCATTTCCTAGAGCTGCTGTCAACAAAAGCGGTAAAGAGAGCGATCCAAATGCAAATACCGAGGCCGTAATCCTATACATCTAGCACTAATTATTGGATAATAATTATTTGGTAAGAACCAAAACATGACCCGTTTAACTAACCAACTCACACCACCCGAATAAGTTAAACCACGAGAAATGTCTCTGTATAATCCAGCCGAATTTAAAACGACTCCAGTCCAAGGTAACCAAGTTACGATTGTCGTTGTGATTCCAGATTCGCCTATTTTTTCTTTCACATAGGGTACGGTTGCTTTTTCAGTAACTTCTTCAGCCGTTTTTAGAATTATAAACGCCATTATTAACCCCCTATAAATGCTGTAATTATAAAAGTTAGGATTTTTGAATCCTAAACATAAAAAATTACTGTAAATTACAGTAGCATGAAATTAGATATAAATATTTATGTAAATTTTCTTATTTATTTTAATTGAAATTCAGAAAAGTGACGTTACTAATTCACTAATACCGTCTCCTCAGTGTTAAAAATTTAAAATGCGTTTAAAAAATTTTATGGTTTTTAAATTTGTAACTGTAATTAATATGCCTATTAAGTTATACTTGGCTAAGTTACAACCTATTCTTCCACGCGGGTATAGTTTAGTGGTAGAACCTTAGCCTTCCAAGCTAATGATGGGGGTTCGATTCCCCCTACCCGCTTTTATTAATACATTATCGAAATCTATATTACAAAATTTAAATTTCATTATTCGTAAAACAAAAAATATCTGAAAACCAGACTAATTCTAATATGAAAGCATGTAAAAAATACTAAATACGTTATATAATTTAATCAAGTAACTTTTAAAAAAAGTATTCGATATAGTTGTTTAATTCTAAAGTTAATACTTTGATTAAACAAATAATATCTTTAAAAGATTTTTACTATTTTTTTAGTAAAGATTAAATAGATTAACTTAAATAATTAATAGGAGAAAGAGTTGTGTCAGGTGGTTCAACAGGAGAAAGACCTTTTACGGATATTTTAACTAGTGTTCGTTATTGGATTATTCACAGCATTACTATCCCAGCGCTTTTCGTTGCAGGTTTTCTTTTCGTTAGTACGGGACTAGCGTATGATGCTTTTGGTACTCCACGCCCTAACGAGTATTTTACTCAAGATCGTCAGCAGATTCCTCTAGTTAACGACCGTTTCAGTGCTAAGCAAGAACTGGAAGATTTAACAAAAGGATTATAAAATACAAGTTTTATTTCAATGATGAAAACAAATCAGCCAGTAGCATACCCTATTTTTACTTTTCGTTGGCTTACGATACATGCTTTAGCAGTACCAACGGTATTTTTCCTTGGTGCAATAACATCAATGCAATTTATTCAGCGATAGGAGATTTTTAATGAGTGCACCAAACCCTAATAAACAACCGGTAGAGTTAAACCGTACATCACTGTACTGGGGTTTACTTTTATTCTTTGTTTTAGCCGTACTTTTCTCAAGTTACTTCTTTAACTAGAAGAACTTGTTAAACATTACGTTCCCTTTACATATAATTTTTTAAATTAAACAATATGAGTGATATAGGCAGAATCCCTCTTTGGATGGTAGCTACCATTGGCGGTCTTGCCGCTTTAGGTTTACTAACACTTTTTTTCTTCGGCGCATACTCGGGCCTAGGTTCATCTCTGTAAAAGAAGTGTAGAACTAGAAGAAGTTTAGGTTTCCGATTTCTTAAAAATTTCGGAAACCTTATTAATAAAATTAAATAACCGCAGCCGCTGTTATGTATTGTGCCATAATTTAATTCAGGTACTTATACCAATTTGAATTATTTTGAGTACTCATTGAAAATGAACAAAATGGCTTTTGCGATTAAATTTAATATTTCAAGACTTGTTGTGTCGAAAAACGAATCAAAAATTTAGAAAACAAATTTTACACTAAAATTTCGTAAAAATGATACTTATAAAATTAGGCTTTTAATTATAAATTTCTTAAAACCTACTTTTTTGCGTAAAAAACACTTTACGTGACGATATCTTTTTTTCTAACTCTATACTAACCGCAATAATTGAAAACGCAATTAAATACTTATTTTATTACCCCCAGGGGAATTCGAATCCCCGTTACTTCCGTGAAAGGGAAATGTCCTAGGCCTCTAGACGATGGGGGCTTTAAGGATAAACACCTATAACATTTATATTATAATGATTAGGCGTAAAAGTCAAGACTTTTCTCTTAAGAAATTAAGTTTTTATTTATCGTAGGAGTATTAAGAAACATTTCTAGAATTTCTTCTTTAAAAATTTTCGTTGCATTTGAATGGTAACGTTTTGGATTTACGACAATCGATAACGTTCGCTTAATAGTTATACCTTCAATTTTTGCCCAATGTAAAATACCTAATTCCAATTCTTTGGATATTGCCGATACAGAAACAAAAGCAGCCCCTAGCCCTGAATGCACTGCATTTTTAATAGCTTCGATTGAATTTAATTCCATTTCAATCTTAAAATAACTACTATCAATACCATTTTGTGTTAATGTATTTTCAATTACATTACGAATTGTTGACTGCGTATTCAAAGCAATAAAACGTAAACGATATAGATCTTCTTTTTGAATATATTTTAAAGACGAAAAGGGATGGTTAATGGGTAGGATCAGTGCAAGTTCATCTTCAGCATAGGGTGTTAATTCTAAGTCATTTTTAAGTTCTTGTGGGACTTCTCCACCAACAATCGCCAAATCAATTCGACCCGTTGCAATTTCCCAAGCAATTTTTCGTGTGGAATGTACTTGTAATTCAACTTCGATTTGAGGATATTTATGCCTAAACAAACCAATTAGACGTGGCATTAAATATGTCCCTGTTGTTTGACTTGCTCCAATAATTAAAGCTCCAGATTGTAATGTATTTAACTCATCTAATGCGAGGCATGTTTCTTCACATAAACTTAATATTCGATCACAGTATTTTATTAGTAATTTTCCCGTTTCAGTTAAACTTGCTTTTCGTTTATCCCTATAAAAAATGGGCTTATTTAACTGTTTTTCTAAATTTTGTATTTGAAGACTAACGGCAGGTTGTGAAATATATAATTTTTCGGCTGCTTTTTTAAAGCTTCCTTCTTTTGAAATGGCGTGTAAAATTTTTAGTTGGTCTAGGGTAAATGGTAAATCTGACATAAACGTCTAAGTAAATTTTATTTAACAATGGCTTAATTCGTAAATAATTAATGTCTATCAACATCGCTAAGAAACAAATATCAACATTAAAAATTCGATTTTAGTACAGACTAATCATATAAAAGATGTATAATAGTATTCAAATAAAAACTTATATTCGTAAAAAATATCTTACTTTTATGGCAGATACTAGACTTCTAGTTGTTTTATTTCCACTATTAGCGGCTGCTTCTTGGGCATTATTTAACATTGGTCGAGTTGCATTACAGCAGTTAAAGCGAATGTCTTAACCAAAGGGGTTAATTGCGAACCATGGTGATTTTTCCAGAACAAACAAAAAAGAACCACACTAATTAATTATTTTGGTGTGGTCCTTTTTTTATAATATAAACTTAAAAACCAAGTTTCTCTATGTTTTTTCTGTTCGGGTAATAATATTTTTAAGAATCCGTTTGACTGGGTTTGTAAATGTTTTCGTGGATAAATCAAGGAAAGTAATCTCTTCACCAAGTAAGCGTTTTGTTGTATTATCAAAAGCTGTTCTTGGTAAGCTATTTTTTGTGTCTAAAACTATAGGTTCACCTTGATTAGATGCAATTATAATTTTTTCACTATCAGGGATTACTCCTAATAAAGGTATTCCGAGTATGTTTTTAACATCGTCGATGGACATCATATCATCATTTTTAACCATATTGGGTCTAATACGGTTAATGACTAAATGAATTTTATTGATATTTTTAACCATTAACAAACCAATCACTCGATCTGCATCTCGAATAGATGGGACTTCTGGCGTAACAACAACAATAGCTTCTGATGCACATTCTGTTGCATTTAAAAATCCAGTATCAATTCCAGCTGGGCTATCTATTAAAATAAAATCAAAAGATTCTTCAAGTTTGTTAATCAAACTTTTAACATCAGCAGCCGTAATTGTTGTTTTTGCTTGAGAAGATGATAAAGGGAAAAAGTATAAGTTTTGTTGTCGTTTATCTTGTATTAAGGCTTGCTTCAATTGGCAGGTTTCGTTCAGAACATCTAGACCGGTATAAATAATGCGGTTTTCCAGACCTAATAAAAGATCAAGATTTCGCAAACCCACATCAGCGTCAATTAGCAATGTCCGATACCCAAATTTAGCAAGTGACATTCCAATATTGGAGGTCGTAGTTGTTTTACCTACTCCACCTTTACCAGAAGTTATTACTATTACACGGGCCATACTTTAAAACGACTTTTTTATAAGCTCTGACTTAATATATTGTTAATTTTAAAAAGCTGGTTCTATTTAGGAATCAACAATTAACATTTTATTTTACTTTCTACGTTACCTAATATTAATTTACCATAATTTAAAGATAAACTAACCCTAAGTATTATTTAATTAATAAAATTTTTAATTTTAAACTAAATCTTATTAAGAGATGATAATATATGATTATAAGTTTTCTGTTTTCCGTTCGTCGGTGATTGTAAATTTTATTTAAAATAAGTAATTTAATTAAATTAATGACAGCTGTTACAAAAAAAGTTGAAAATGAAAGACCAGTTTTTCCTTTTACGGCAATTATTGGTCAAGAAGAAATGAAGCTTGCCTTAATTTTAAACGTAATTGATCCCAGGATTGGTGGCGTAATGATTATGGGTGATCGAGGAACAGGTAAATCGACAACTATTAGAGCTGTTGCAGATCTTTTACCAGCGATTAAAGTTGCGGCAGAGGATCCATTTAACTCTTCTATTACTGATTTTGAACTTATGAGTGAAAAGATCAAAACAGCCATTGAAGCGGGTGAGGAAGTTCCATTTGCTTATAAAAAAGTACCGATGGTTGATTTACCGTTAGGAGCGACGGAAGATAGAGTTTGTGGGACAATCGATATTGAAAAGGCTTTAACAGAAGGTGTAAAGGCTTTTGAACCAGGTTTATTAGCGAAAGCAAATCGTGGAATTCTATATGTTGATGAAGTAAATTTATTAGACGATCATTTAGTTGATATTCTTCTCGATTCGGCTGCTTCCGGGTGGAACACTGTTGAACGTGAAGGAATTTCGATTAAACATCCAGCGAGATTCGTTTTAGTAGGATCTGGTAATCCAGAAGAAGGGGAATTAAGACCGCAATTACTAGATCGTTTTGGTATGCACGCAGAAATTAGAACAGTTCGTGATCCAGAAACGCGTGTTCGTGTTGTCGAAGAACGTAGTAACTTTGACCAGAATCCAGATGATTGTCTAGCAGCTAATAGAGAACAGTTAGAACAATTAAAGACAAAAATTGTTGAAGCGCAAGAACGTCTTCCTGAGGTGGAACTTGAATATGAATTCAGGGTTAAAATTTCACAAGTTTGTGGTAGTTTAGATGTTGATGGTCTCCGTGGGGATATCGTAACTAACCGTGCGGCTAAAGCCTATGCTGCTTACCATGGTCGAACTAAAGTAACGTTAGAAGACATTGAAAAAGTTATTGTATTATGCTTAAGACACCGTTTAAGAAAAGATCCTTTAGAATCAATTGATTCTGGTGATAAAGTATCGACAACTTTTGAAGAAGTGTTTAAATAATAATCATAGTATGAATATTAGGCTCAGTAGGATTCGAACCTACATTAGAGACTTAGAAGGTCCCTGTCCTAATCCCTTAGACGATGAGCCCAAAAATAAATTAGGAAGTTAATACCTTCCTAACTTATACTTTAGTAAAAACAAACTTGGGCGGTATAGGATTTGAACCTATGACCACCTGCTTGTAAGGCAGGCGCTCTACCACTGAGCTAACCGCCCCTTCACATATCATAGTATATGTATTAATGTTTTGTAAACACAAATCCTATAATTAATTAAGCCAAAAGAGTTAACACTTAAACTATGGTTGTAATAACAAATGTTAATCTTAACTCCTCAATATCAACAAATACTGGGAATTTTCAAGTTGGGACTGATCTAAAAGATTCAAAAATTATAAATTTTTTTGAACTATTGTATTCGTACCCAGCCAAATATAAAATTAAATGGAATGCGTTAGATGAATTAAAAGAAGATTTATTTACCTCGTCAAATTATGATGTTTTAGAGCAGAGTCTACCATTTATTGATTATATTGATGACTGGTTTATTTCTGCGCATAAAGAAGAAGTACAACCCAGTAATGATTATAGTTTAACTGAGTTGCGTGAAGGATTTTTAGATAAAAGATATTCATCAAATTTTTATCAAAAGCAAACAAAACCGATCAAAAATGCCTTATCTTCCGTCCCTATTTATGTTATTTTAAATGGGTTAAACGAAATTGTTTTAAATAAGCCCCAAAATCTTGAAAGTTCACAAACTGCAAATAAGTTTTTAAAGCAAGTTATCTATGATTCTTGTGGAGCCTTTGATTCATCTCTTGAAAAGCGGCAACAAGTAGGGGTTTTCTTTATGGCCCGTACCGATGCTGAAACATACCTTCAAGAAATCGCTAAAACCGACATGAATGGTACCGAAACAGTTGGTTTAGCCATTCATTGTATTAGCTTAGACTCAGCGTACAATGTTACACGTGAGCACCACCCTGGGGTTGATTTTAGAATAATACCTGATCTACAGGAAGTAAAAGATTTGTTAACAAATCATCTTACCAACTCCTCTATTATTGTTGAAAATGATCAACAACAATTACGTTTCCGAAAAAGAAGTGTAAATTTATTTCCTGTATTAGGTGAGCTAGGTCGTTTAATATCTCCGAGTTCTTCCTTTTTGCAACGAAACGAGTATTTTAAAGGAGTACCTATTTATATTGTTCAAACGTCAACCCAGCCAAGAAATTTAGCGGTAACACAATATTTAAATACTGTTAACCTAGTAGATACGGCTTATGGAAGTTTTCTTCGGGCCTTTGATTTTTTAATAGGTTGTGGGCACAATTGGATAATGCAAGGCTCACTAAAAGAAGTCGATTCGTCTGCACAAAGTACAAATTATGTTTTTTTTGATGAAGAAAGCGCAACAAAATTTATTAAAAATAATGAAAAAAAGATTACCCGTTATCGTGGAAGTCGAACATCGACCGTTGAGTCCTTAGTACGAAAACCCAAGATTTATGTTTATAATTTAGAAGATTTTATTGAATCATGGGAAGAAAAAATAAATGGTGAACAAGGCTCCGTAGAAAAATCAACAATTTCAGCTATTTTTAATGCCGAGAATACTTTGTTTGTCCCTACTGAAACGAATTATAAGGAAGCTCAACTTTTCTTTGAAAGTGACGACTCAAGTAAAGGAACACGAGCTACAAAGCATTTGCTTCAACAAGTTAGCGTAAAATTTAGAGTATTTAAAAGTTTTGTTGGAGTACTTTTTAGTGTAGGTTATTAGAGCGGCTAAATTTATTTTTCATCCATAAAATTTGTTTTTGTAAATTTGACAAATTATGCAAAAATTTTATATTATCTAAGACAGATGGGGCTGCTTCGGATTCGACATTTAGGTTTTTAGTTATTCTGCATAATAGCTTCTAAAGTTATTAAAAAAAATAAATGCAAACAACATTGTATCTTTTAATACAAGAGTTTTAGCAATAGCTTAAATTTCTTGAATTATCCATTATTCTACTTTTTTCGGATTTCTGGAATTCCTATAAAAATGAGGCACATAGGACTTGTGTTTAGTACTATGATCCGACTATAAATACAGATTTTTTGTTTAAAAATGCGATAGAAGATAATTTCAAAATATAAATGGACGTGGGTTCAAGTCCCACCAGCTCCAACATTACTTTGCATCTATAGCCAAGTGGCCGAAGGCATCGGACTCATAATCCGCTTCTCATAGAGACGTCGCTGGTTCGAACCCAGCTGGATGCATATAACGAAGTTAATCTAATTTTAACTAGTCCTAGTTCAAAATACCTAACTAAAATAAAACTTTTCTTTTAAATATCGCTTACCGACTCATAATATTTTGGATGCATTAATTTTCCTAATTTTTTACAGCCATTATTGCTGATTAGTTCCGTATTTATCTTTTATACTTAAAAATACAAACCTAAATATTTTTCAAGGTTGTAATGTAAACTTAGATGTAATAATAACGAAATTACTTTTCATGTAAACAAATCTAATTCAAAAAACTCTGTTTCTTTTTCCAGCGCATATTCTAAGCTACCTAATACTTCTTACTTGATTATTTGTTTCCCACTGGGGATGAATTAAAGATATTTTAGTGGCTGCATTCTAACTATAGAGAAACTTTTCGTCTTTAGAATACCAATATATTTAAATTACTAAAAATCGGGATGACAGGATTTGAACCTGCGACACCCTGCTCCCAAGGCAGATGCGCTACCAAGCTGCGCTACATCCCGTTTCTTCTACTTAAATAAGATAGTACACTAGATTAAGTAAAAAGTAAAACATAGATTCAGTAAATAAAATTACTAAATCTATGTTTTACACTCTTTTGATAAGTACTAAATTAGGTTTTGTAGTTTATTAAATATTTTAACTAAACTTACCTGTTGTAGACGCAATAACAAAAGGTGCGTATGTAAAGATATAACCAATAGTGAAATGGGCTAAGCCTACAAGTCGTGCTTGAACAATTGATAAAGCAATTGGCTTATCTTTCCAACGAACAAGGTTTGCAATCGGTGTACGCTCATGAGCCCAAACTAATGTCTCAATAAGCTCCTGCCAATAACCACGCCAAGAAATTAAGAACATGAAACCCGTTGCCCATATTAAATGACCAAATAAGAACATCCAAGCCCAAACAGCTTGAGCATTCATACCAAATGGGTTATAACCGTTAATTAACGGTGATGAGTTTAACCATAGGTAATCACGTAACCAACCCATAATATATGTTGATGACTCATTAAAGGCTGCTGCATTACCACCCCAAATTGTCATATGCTTCCAATGCCAGTAGAATGTTACCCAGGCAATAGTATTTAGCATCCAGAACATAGCTAAGTAAAAAGCATCCCAAGCGGAAATATCACAAGTACCGCCTCGACCAGGACCATCACAAGGGAAACTATATCCGAAATCTTTTTTATCCGGCATTAGTTTTGAACCACGTGCATCTAATGCTCCTTTAACAAGAATTAAAGTTGTTGTGTGAAGACCTAGAGCAATTGCATGGTGAATTAAGAAATCACCAGGTCCAATAGTTAAGAATAAAGAATTCTTCCCAGAGTTAATAGCTTCGATCCAACCAGGTAGCCAAATTTTACTACTTGCTACACTTGCAGCACTAGTTGATGAAGAAAGTAGAACATCAAACCCGTAAACCGCTTTACCAGATGCTGCTTGAATAAACTGAGCAAATACAGGTTCAAATAAAATTTGTTTTTCAGGTGTACCAAAAGCTACACAAACGTCATTATGAATGTAAAGACCAAGTGTGTGGAAACCAAGGAATAAACAAACCCAACTTAAATGCGAAATAATCGCTTCTTTATGTTGAAGCATTCTTGCAAGAACGTTATCTTTGTTAACCTCTGGATCGTAATCTCTTACAAAAAAGATTGCTCCGTGTGCAAAAGCACCAACCATTAAGAAACCCGCAATATACTGGTGATGTGTATAAAGAGCTGCTTGTGTAACATAATCTTTAGCCATAAAAGCATAAGAAGGAAGAGCATACATGTGCTGTGCAACTAAAGAAGTTGCAACACCTAAACATGCTAGAGCTAGGCCTAGTTGCATGTGTAAACTATCTGTAATAGTTTCAAATAAACCACGGTGACCAGCTCCTAGACGTCCGCGAGGTGGTACGTGAGCATCTAAAATTTCTTTCATACTGTGACCAAGGCCCCAGTTTGTGCGGTACATGTGACCAGCAAAGATAAATACAATTGCAATTGCAAGATGGTGATGAGCAATATCTGTTAACCACATTGATTGCGTTTGTGGGTGGAATCCACCAAGGAACGTTAGAATTGCAGTACCTGCACCTTCTGTTGTACCAAAAATATGCTTAGCCGTATCTGGGTTTTCAGCATACACACCCCAATTACCTGTAAAGAATGGTGTTAAACCTTCTGGGTGTGGTAATGTGCTAGTGAAGTTATCCCAACGGATATGTTGTCCACGTGACTCAGGAATTGCTACGTGAATTAAGTGTCCTGACCAAGCCAGTGAGCTTACACCAAAAAGACCCGATAAATGGTGATTTAATCTAGATTCATTATTTTTGAACCAAGCTAATCCCGGTCTGAATTTTGGTTGTAAGTGTAACCAACCTGCAAATAGAAGTGTTGTTGCTAAAACAAGTAATCCTAATGCTCCAAAATATAAATCTGTATTCGAACGCATACCAATTGTGTACCACCAGTGATAAACACCAGAAGTCGCAATATTTACTGGATATGATACTCCACCACGCGTAAATGCCTTAATGGCAGACTGTCCAAAGTGAGGATCCCAAATCGCATGTGCAATTGGCTTCACTTTTAACGGGTTTAAAACCCATTGTTGAAAGTTACCTTGCCATGCTACATGGAATAGATTACCCGATGTCCATAAAAAGATTATCGCCAGATGACCAAAATGTGAAGCAAAAATCTTTTGATAAAGACTTTCTTCTGTCATTTCGTCATGGCTTTCAAGATCGTGAGCAGTTGCGATACCGTACCAGATTCTTCTAGTTGCGGGATCTTGTGCAAGTGCTTGACTAAACTTAGGAAATTTAGTAGCCATAAAAATTTATTTATTTATTTTAATTAACCCACTGAAATAATTCTTGCTAAGAAGAAAGACCAAGTTGTACCAATACCACCTAGAAGGTAGTGAGCTAAACCAACAGCACGACCTTGTGTAATACTAAGTGCACGCGGTTGAATAGTAGGTGCTAATTTAAGTTTGTTATGAGCCCAAACGATAGATTCAATAAGTTCTTGCCAATAACCACGTCCACTGAATAAGAACATTAAACTAAATGCCCAAATAAAGTGTGCGCCTAAGAAAATAAGACCATATGCTGAAACAGCTGAACCATACGATTGAATTACTTGTGAAGCTTGTGACCATAGGAAATCACGAAGCCATCCATTAATGGTAAGAGCACTGTTAGCGAAGTTACCTCCAGTAACGTGTGAAATTTTACCAGCACTTGAGATAGTACCCCAAACATCAGATTGCATTTTCCAACTGAAGTGAAAAATTACAACAGAAATACAGTTATACATCCAGAAAAGACCTAAGAATACGTGGTCCCAAGCAGAAACTTGACAAGTACCACCACGACCAGGACCATCACAAGGGAAACGGAAACCTAAGTTAGCCTTGTCTGGAATTAAACGTGAACTACGAGCAAATAAAGTACCTTTAAGTAGGATTAATACTGTTACATGAATAGTAAAAGCATGAATATGGTGAACCATAAAATCAGCCGTTCCTAATGTAATTGGCATCATAGCGATTTTTCCATTTACAGCAACAACATCTCCACCGAAAGCATAACTTGATGTTGCTAATGCATTAGGTGCAGTGTTTCCTGGCGCTAAAGTATGAATTGATTGAATCCATTTAGCAAAAATAGGCTGCAGTTGAATTGCTTTATCCGAGAACATATCTTGTGGTCTTCCTAATGCACGCATTGTATCATTATGAATGTACAAACCAAAACTGTGAGTTCCAAGGAAAATACAAACCCAGTTTAGATGCGAAATAATTGCATCACGGTGACGTAATACTCGATCTAAAAGGTTGTTGTACGATTGAACTGGACTATAATCACGAACCATGAAAATAGAGGCGTGTGCACCAGCACCAACGACACAGAATCCACCAATCCACATATGATGTGTAAATAAGGATAGTTGTGTTGGGTAATCGATACCGATATATGGATACGGAGGCATCGCGTACATGTGGTGAGCTACAATAATACTAAGTGATCCCATCATAGCTAAGTTAATAGCTAGTTGAGCGTGCCACGATGTAGTTAAAATTTCATAAAGACCTTTGTGTCCTTCACCAGTAAGTGGACCTTTGTGTGCTTCTAAAATTTCTTTCATACTGTGACCAATACCCCAATTTGTGCGATACATGTGACCAGCAAAAATAAATAACACAGCTAGTGCTAAATGGTGGTGCGCAGTATCACTTAACCAAAGACTACCTGTAATTGGGTTTAAACCACCTTTAAAAGTTAAAAAATCCGAATACTCACTCCAGTTAAGACTGAAAAATGGTAATAAACCTTTCTTAAAACTTGGGTAAAGTTGACCCATCAGTTCTTGATTGAAAAGAAGTTCATGTGGTAAAGGAATTTCTTGTGGTGCTACACCTGCATCCAGAAGTTTGTTTACTGGTAAACTAATGTGAATCTGGTGCCCTGACCATGATAAACAACCTAGACCTAATAAACCAGCTAAGTGGTGGTTCATCATAGATTCCACATTCTGGAACCATTCTAGTTTCGGTGCTGCTTTGTGATAGTGGAACCAACCAGCAAAAACAAGAGCTGCCGATAGTAATAAACCACCAATAGCAGTCCAATAAAGTTCTGTCTCGTTTGTAATACCTGCAGCACGCCAAAGCTGGAAGAAACCGGATGTAATTTGAACTCCTGAGAATCCACCACCAACATCGCCATTTAGGATTTCTTGTCCGACAACAGGCCAAACTACTTGAGCGCTCGGTTTAATTGTCGTTGGACTACTTAACCAAGCTGAATAGTTTGAAAAACGTGCACCGTGGAAATACATTCCACTGATCCATAATACAATGATTGCTAGCTGACCAAAGTGGGCACTAAAAATCTTTCGTGAAATATCTTCTAATGAATTAGTCTGACTATCAAAATCGTGCGCATCAGCGTGTAAGTTCCAAATCCAAGTTGTTGTTTTTGGTCCTTTAGCTAATGTACGTGAAAAGTGTCCTGGTTGAGCCCATTTTTCAAAGGACGTAGCAACAGGATTTGTATCCACTACAACTTTAACTTTCGTTGCCTCTAATTCTTTCGAGCTAATTTTCATTTTTACTCTCCTTTTATGAGACTTACAAATACGAAATCTTTAAATAGTTTTTAAATATAAACAAAATCTAAAGTAATAATTAAAATAACAAACCTTAAAACTAGACTTTAAATGACTATAAATCTTTCTACTTATCTATTTTACTGCAAATAAAGGAACTTTTTAGATTTTATTTGAAAAATATTTAAATTTTAGAAAGAAATACAAATTAACCATCTTTTATAAAAGATTTTTTTATTATCAATTGACCATAATTTATTAATTTAGAAAGTTATTAATAAAGGGTAAATAAGCTAATAGAGCTTCATTTGATATTATTCAAATGATTCAAAAAGTACTTATAAAACGCCACACACAGACTTTTCTGAAGATTTATCCCGTAATAATAAAATGTAAAATTTAGTTCGGTATAGTGTAAATTGGATCGATAGGGCTGGGAGTACGAATTAAAGTTCTAGTGGCGGAAAGTTAAATGAATACAAGATTATTGAACCATTAACAAAATCTCAATCTAGGAAATAGAGTAGATTAATATTTTTTATAAATAGCGTAAGTCCAGATCGTTCCTTAAAAATAACATTAATTGATATTAAAGGTGTAAGTTAATACAACTATAGAAAAATATTAAAAGCTTTATAACGATTATTATAGTGTATCTATTACTGAGCTGTGGGGGTAATTGTGACGAGATCGGCAACGTTTATAGACTAGTGGGTGAAGCACGAGAGGGTCTTCGAAATAAAAATTTTGAAGACGGTAGTGCTAGTAGTATTGAAGCTGATAAAGATTTCATTAACTTTTTACTTATTCGCTATGACAGTTCATGAACGGTAAAATTGTGCCTTTTTTACAAAGGTTTACCCAAGTCTTGCAGCCTACAGAGAGTGGAATTGTAACTACTGCAGTAGCGTTCAAACTAGGGGCTATAAGCGTTTGCGTTTAATGAAACTGACATCAGAAAGATTGGGACCCAACTTACTCAGGTTGGGGCGAACTGCCTCCCTGTACCAAAGTCTTATGGCGATAGCTTTATATGAATCGCCCTTGTTGTAGCTTGCGATGCAATGGTGCTGCGGGGGAGTAATATGGTGATCGATGCATCGTGTGTCGCATTAATACGATCTTCAGCTACGCGCAACGTGAGTTAAAATAAATGAATAGCAATTTTATTAAACTCCATAAAGAAATAATTCAATTAAAATCAGAATTACATAAAAGAAGTGTTGAGTACCTAATATCTAAAGAGTATAATGTAGAAGCTAAAGCTATAGATAAAGCTGTTGATGATGTTCTAAGTAACGTTATAAAAAGGTTTCAAAACGGAATATAGAAGCGCTAGGAGAGGTTAAATTTTCTGCTAGGATTGATTTTTCAGCAGAAGGTGGGTTACGAATAGCAGAAATTGAAAATATTACTAATATTGAACCATTAAAAAAGTTAGATTTTTATACTGAAGGTGAATTAGATCCTTTGTTATGTAAAATGCGTACGACAAAACAAAGACAACTATTAACCTCCCATTTTTTAGATCTAAAAGAAACTTATATGGTTGAAGGAGAAACAGCCTTTAATAAGAAAATTTTAAAAATTAGCGGCATCTTTCTTTTTTCTTAATTTAAATAAGAAAAAGGAAAGATGCCTCTAATTTGTTAATACAATAAAGAGAATTATTACATTGTTTTTGTAGCTGCAATTGCTTTCTTTAACATTTCTTCGCTTTCAGGAGAAATTTTCTGTTCACCCTTAATAGTTGTAAGAATTGTTGGAGCTGAACTCTTCATATAAGCACGTAGCTTAAGAAGGAATCCTTTAACTTCACCTACTGGAACATCATCAAGATATCCGTTAATTCCTGTATAAATAACACAAACTTGCTCTTCTACAGGAATTGGAGAGTTTTGAGCCTGCTTTAACATTTCTCTTAATCTTTGACCACGAGCTAACTCATTTTGTGTAGCCTGATCTAGATCTGAAGCGAATTGTGAGAAAGCCTCTAGTTCAGCAAATTGCGCTAATTCAAGTTTAAGCTTACCAGCTACCTGCTTCATCGCTTTAATTTGCGCAGCGGAACCTACTCGTGATACTGAGATACCTACGTTGATTGCTGGACGAATACCAGCGTTAAATAGATCACCGGAAAGGAAAATTTGTCCATCTGTGATACTAATAACATTTGTTGGGATGTATGCTGCTACATCACCAGCTTGTGTCTCAATAATCGGAAGCGCAGTCATACTTCCACCACCTAAGTCATCACTTAGTTTTGCTGCACGCTCTAATAAACGTGAGTGAAGGTAAAATACATCACCTGGGTAGGCTTCACGTCCTGGTGGACGACGAAGAAGTAGTGACATTTGTCGGTACGCTGATGCTTGCTTTGTTAAGTCATCGTAGATAACTAGCGTTGCTTTCCCGTTGTACATGAAGTACTCAGCTAGAGCTGCACCAGTATATGGAGCGATGTACTGTAACGTTGCCGGAGAATCTGCATTTGCTGCAACAACGATTGTGTATTCACTGGCGCCTTTCTCTTCAAGTGAAGTACATACAGTAGCTACTGAAGAAGCTTTTTG
>Ga0209302_10000291_pt1 | contig 30289 bp, 18 predicted proteins | sample ArcOceMetagenome_2_FD_187445 | JGI IMG/M metagenome (GOLD analysis project Ga0209302, IMG submission 187445) | Marine eukaryotic phytoplankton communities from Arctic Ocean - Arctic Ocean ARC135M Metagenome (SPAdes) (version 2) | ecosystem: Environmental > Aquatic > Marine > Oceanic | place... | reverse complement strand
AACCCCCCTATGTATATTTTAATAACCCCCCTATACCTCTAACCTAACCCAACATATATGCCGCGGCATATATGTTGGGTTAGGTTAGAGGTATAGGGGGGTTATTAAAATATACATAGGGGGGTTAGGTTGTGCGTTCTATATGTCCTAAAACACAGATACGGCAGGTTAAGGGAGAAGTGTGAGAAGGAAGCTAGGGTAGGCCTTTACTATCGATACAAAAACTGAGAATCAAGAATACGAGTTGGTGACCCAAATGAATTCAATAGGGAAACGTCAGTAACAGATAAAGTAACTCATAAATATAAAAATATAGAGTAAGAATGCAAAATAAAAGAATTGCTTAAGTGAAGATATAGCGTAATTTGTGTAAGTATAGGAGAATTCTTGGGTTACGTAAATACGTCTCAATAATACTATTCAATACATGTACGTCATAAATAGGGATATAAAAAATAGAAACTGCAGAAACATAAAAGAAGCGGCTAAAGGCCCATCGTTCTTAAACCAAAAAACAGTTTTTGAGTTATGGTAAGAGAAATGATCTCTTTTTTTAGCACCCCACCCCCACTTATTAGGCTCGTGACTCAACTGTATGTAATCTGTCATACGGGTCGAGGTGTACCAATTAACGTTTGTGAAATAAGAAAAAAAGGCCATAAAGAATTGGGTATAAAGTAGGTAAGAGAATAAAAAAGTTATTACTAGTACCAAAGCGAAGATTTTTTTTCAGTTAAATCAACGTAAGTTAACTTGTATTATAAAGACTATTAAAGTACTAATAGCCAGCATCGAAAAATACTGAAAAAAGAAAGCTTTCGTAAATCAATTTCACCAAAGAGTAGTGTAGGACATAAGGAAATTCGTTTCGTAGTAAAAAGGGGTTATGACAAAAAACGTCGCCGCACCCAAAGTTAGGACGTACCATACGTTGATTAACTGAAAACTTTTGTATCAGGAGAACCAAACTCTTTTATCACGACCCGTATAACTTCCGTATCTACTAACGATCAAGTTTTCAGCAATTCAAGCAAAGAGGAAAATAAATAAGATCCAAGACTGTACCATACTTCACTCAATAGGCTCTCAAAGAGGCTCATCGTCTATGGTTAAGGCATCTGCTACGAAAACGATAAGCAAACCCCGGAAGTACTTAGCTCCGTCTGCGATAAATAACTTAAAGAAAGCTTGAGCTTCGGTAGCTAAATTTTGTAAGAACCGACTTGTAGTTATATAAATATAAGTAGTCGTACCTAAGGATAATAAGCCTTGGGTTAGGTTACCTAAACTCCCTAAAACGTGCCCAGTAACTTTTAATACTTGTTTACTGTAGGTACGCTTAAGTTGCTTTAGGTACTTTTTTAACCTTTGCTTAGCTTTTTTAATAATTTTATTTTGGGGATGAAAAACGGACGTTTTTTCCATTTGTGGATTTAGCGTTCGGGAGGTAGTGTAGAAATATTTCAAAAGCAACATTTATAATTAGTAAACAGTTTAGGGGAGAGTTATTACTTGTCCAAAGTTTAGTTGATGGTTAGTGATGTAAAGAAAAGTAGTAAATAGAAGGAAAATATAAGGTTTAGTCTTTTTCGTACAATTATAGAAATTGAATCGGGTAGGGAGTAGAAATTTAGGTGAGTGAAACGTTTTTTAAACTTGATACCAGACACCCATAAAAGGGAGGGGAGGGGTTAGGGTTAGAGGTAATAAACTTTAAATATTCGCGTATTAAAGAAGGGGCAGAGGTAAAAAATATTTTGTATGTAGAAAAAATTCATAGTAAATATAAAATTTTTGTTTAGTTTAGGTCATCTTGTGAGGGTAAAGTGTAATAGGGTCAGTAAGGAAAGCCTGTAAACCTGTCCCTTAAACCCGACGTTTGAGACAAGTGCCGGGGAATAGTATAAGTTTAAGTAATTTCTTTTCTTAAGAATTAGTTGGGAGTGGGGGGTGCTTAAGTTATTTGGTAAGTCCATAGATCTTTTAAAGACTCAGTACTTAAAGCTAAGTATTAGGTTATACCTCCAAAAGACTTTTTTAATTATAGTTAAGTTCTTGAAAACTTTTATACCAAAACTTAACCACAATTCTTCAGCATCTTTCATAAAGGGGAGGGTCAAACCCATCTGGGAAAGTGTGTTTAGGTATCAATTTAGGTGGAGTAGGGTTACAAAAATTTCAATATTTCTAGCAAGAAAGAAGATGCGTACTTTACTCGTAACTTTAATAGGTATTAGCGGATGATAGAAATTTTGTAAAACTAAAGTCAATTATAGGTTTAGCCCTTTGGGGATAGGGTATAAAGGTGTAGATAGGGTACTAAAGTAATGACTATTGTTGGTATAATAAGAATTTGGGTAGTACCCGTCTCAGTTAAGTAGGTTAGTAGGGGGCTGGGGAATTGTAGTACGTAGTAATTACTTAAACTTAGGTTCGAAATGGGCAAAAGGTAGGCATTTAACTTGACATTATTGGAGTCGTATATTAATTGTCAGGTCGACAAAATTGATTGGGTAGGATAACTTCTAAATACTGTTGTTATTTCAACTAAATCGATATTGGGGGAGTAGGTTTGGGGGGCGAGATTGAAACTAGTTTCTGCAATAACCAACCCTGAAGTACTACCAAAAAAAAGGGGGTAAGACGTGGCGTAAGTAGGTAGAAGTAGAGTCGCGACTAGGAATACCGCTAGAAGTAGATGTAATTGGGCCACGGAACGAGAATTGCTACGTAAAGATAGTACGAGGGTAGCGTAGGAAGTGTCAAAAAACGACATTGCACTAGTTACCGAAAGTGGTTGAAGAGAAGTTATTTGCGTAAAGATTACTAATCAAACTAAAACTAAAATGATTACTATCGGCCCAAAATAAATTTCAAAGTTAAAACAATTTAAGCCAAAGTAAGTGTAGGAGAAATACTGAATAGTGGGTACGAAACTTACAGCGAGTGGAGTTATTAAGAGGATTGTCGAGAGCCACAATCCCGCTGAAAAAACAATACTTTTTTCCGAGGTGTTGGGCGCAACTGACGTAGCGAGAAGCGTAAGAAGTTTTACGTAACTCTTATCCTGTAAGAAGTACCAAATAACTAAAACTATCAGGGTAGAGAGGCTAGTTAAGAAGAAGAGATTATTGTTGAAGAAGAAGAAGAACTTAACGCCAAAGTTATGTGATATAATTTCGAAATTAAGTTGGATAAAAAAATAAATACCGAGCAATAAACTTAAATTTATAAGAATTTTTTTATAAACCTTAACTAACTTAAAGTAATTAGTATTTTCGTGTAAGTTTATTAGTTGTAGAGTTAGGAATAGGAGACCAAAAACTTCGGACGGATCTCAGTTTCATCACCCACCCCAGGTTCCTTCTTGAAACGCTCACCAAGAACCTAGTAGTAGTGCTATTAATATGATGTAAATATTTTTGGTGATTCGTGCTTTTGTAAAGCTGCCAACTTGGTGCAGCATTCACGTACTTCCTAGAGAGGTGGAAAATAGTTTGTAAAACATTGGAGAAGTCGAGGCAATAATTCCCCAATATAAAAGAAACGGATGGTACTTGTTAAGGGAATTTAGTAAAAAAGTATTAACTTGCCAAAAGTAAGTACCTACTAACGAAGTGTTCGTGATACCTGACAAGAGATCTACTATCTCATAAAGGTAAAGTATTAAGAGGAGCGCGGATACTAGAACGTAAAAACCTCAACCCCGAAAATACTTTACCCCAAATAGAAATAGAATAGTTGCGGAAAAGAACGCAGGTAGGTAAGTAAAGGTTGTTCAGAAAAAATAATAATTGACCCAAAAAAAGTCATTACTGTTCAGCCTAAGGGGGGTGTCGAAAAACATTAAAGTACCCGAAGAACTGTACGTAGAGATTAAAAATAAAATAAAGCTTAGGTTTAGTGAAGATGTTAGTAAGTTTTTAAGGTAAAGTGACGAAATAACTAATGGCGACCTAACTACCCAAAATTTATAAGAAGGTAATCCCATAAAAGTAAGTGGTCTAATAAGTTTAACGGGGTATCGAATAAATTATAATACATACTATTAGACTCAAGTACGACTACTAAAAACCACAGACCAATAATACACGTCGTGTGAAGATAAAAATACGGGTGGTAAAAACCAAAAGTACTCTAAAGCAAATCATCCTCCCATAAAGAAAATAATAAAGTGGATCGACGAAATTACCAAATGTAGGTACTCAGCTAAATATATCATGAGTAACATAGGACCACTATACTCGACGGCATAACCAGCAACTACTTCTGACTCCGTCTCAGCATGATCGAAGGGAGTTCGTTTTGACTCTAAAAGGAATAGTATTACAAATCCAGAAGCAGCTGGGGCATAGAGTATGAAAAATCAGTATAAGTTTTGGGCTACGACGAAATCGTGGAAGTTGGCTGACTGTGAACTAAAGACTAGCAGTGAGTAGACGATAGTGACAAAAATATCTAACGATATTACGTGAACTAAGGACCTGGCAGTACCGATAATGGCGTAGCGAGATTGACTCAATAACCCTACAACAGTAAAAAAAATGTTACCGAATAGGATTAGGATTAGGTGGTAGAGGATCATAGAATCTAAATTTTCAAAAAGCATCATAGAAGGACCTCAGATAAAATTTTGTGAGAATAGTAATTGACAAGCGTATAAAGAGGCGAGGAAAATTGGCGCAAGTGCAGTAGTAGGACGAGGGATTAGGAAAATTTCTTTAGTCATTAGTTTAAACAAATCTAATGCTATTTGAAAAGCACCATTACGACCCATTAAGGTTGGACCCATACGCCTCATAGCGTATGCTAGAAGTTTTCGTTCGGTAAGTACAACAAATAAGGTAAATAAAACTGATAGGAGGGCGATAATTAATCCACTTTCACTCATAATAATTAAATTAACTTTGTATTTTAGAGGGTGACGTAAAGTAAGAAGGATAGTAAAAGTAGGATAACGAGAAAAAGCATTAAGGCAAATAAAGTTGTACCTATGCTTAAAAATTCAAAAATAGTGTTACGGTGACCGGGTCAAATTACTAAGTCGACGTAAAAACGGATGACTCAATCAAAAAATAGACGTTCGTTAACTAAATATGTTGATATAATTAAAAACTTACGTGTTCACTTGTCGATGACTTTTTTTTGTAAGAAATCTAACAAAAGACCTTCTTGTCAAATTAATTCATTTCTTTGGAAATACGTAACTAAAAAATAAGTTTTAGAAAAAAAGACTTCTATAAGCGATAATTTAAGTACTTGGAGAGGCGTTCTTAAGGTATTGTATAAAGCTATAAACCATTGTCCTAACAAAAAAATAAAAATTATCTTATTCATAAGAATAAGGTTTTGGTTTTAAACTAATTTATTTATTTAAAGGGTTGTATGAAAGGCGAAAGAGGGATTTTTGGGGCGATAGGTTAGTGAAAAGTTTAGGGTTGGTAGAGGTTTGGTAACTTGACTTAACCAGTAAAGCAGGGTTTACGGATAAGTTTTTTTTAACCTTAGAGTAAAGAGAGGCTTGTCTACGGTAGAAAGTTTGGGTAAACTGGAAACTGTAGTGCTCTATTAAATCGAGGTGATGGATAAATCAACCTAAGTAAAGGTACATATATTGGTAAGAAAACTTAACTCAAGGGTTTCCAACGTAACCTCCTTCAGGCTCATAATAATAACGACCACAAGGTAACATACTAGAAGTACAGTACATTGAGAGCATAAATAGAATAAAACTACTTGTTTGGAATAGCGATGATTGCATAGGAATAATTGGTAAGTAATTATTGTTAGAGTTGTATCAATTGTAGATAATTGGTAATGCACCTAATAAAACAAAAAATAAACCCATTCACATTAATCCTTCGTAATGTGACGGCGAAACAACTAATAACCCCATAAGAGGTCTGAAGTATCAGTGCGGCGCAACTGCGTAAAAACGAATTTCATCTAATTCAGCGATATTTCATCGCTCAAAGAAGAAGTAATTAACCGTAGATGGAGTGAAGTGGTGTAATCAGAAATATAAAAAGACGTATAATGTTCAATATCACGCGTCTTGAATTTCCTTTAAGAACGCATCGTAGAATCAAGAAACGTAAGATCCGGACTTATCTTCGTAAACATTTTCTCCACTATCACTGTCTCAAGATTCGTGACAGAATAGTGCATGAAGTTTAACTAAGTATAAGTAGTATCAAGGGGTAAAGTAATGTAAAACCATTAGACGTGTTAACTGATCGACGTTGAGGTGCTTGTTAGTAAAGATGATGTAATAGGTCTTATGAATAAAATTAAATAACGATCAGACTATGTTAGCAACGATTGTTAGTGTTAAATCACTGAGGTGGGTAGCACTAAGTGAAATTCCTAAGAAAACAATGTAATGGAATCACAGAAAAGCGTATCCACCTAGAAGTCAACCATCGGATTCAGCGGTGACGTAGTTTTTTAAGTAAATTTTTTTTAAAATGTGCATATAAGATAAAACAAAGATGGTATCGACTCCTCGAACGTGCATATAAAATACTTCAGCACCGAAACGAGTGTCGTTAAACATTTCTTCACGTAGTTCAATAACTAGACCTGGTTCAGGGATATAGTATCAACCTAAAAAAAATCCAGATAATAACTGCATTATAATTGTCATAAAGAGCATAAATCCAATAACGGAGGTTACACTAGAGAAAGGTATGATTAAACGGTTTATATAAAAGTTTAAATATGAAAAAAAGACTCCAGAAAGAGAGACAAGATTTCACCCTCATACTGATATAGCATCAATATTTTGAAAAAGAGGATGATAACCCCATTGAACACGACGAAAATTTCTTCCTTCAACGATAAAACCTAGATTACGTAGGTTAGTACGATTAATACTGTCAGACTAGGGCGTGCCTATTAAAATCTATTACAAGACTGATAAAAAAAATAAAGAAGAAAAAGAGTAAAAGAAGAGAATCGTAAAGTCCCGTAAAGGTTAACCCCGAAACGTAAGGGAATAGGAATATTAATTCAATATCGTATAGTAAGAAAAAAATACAAATTAAGATAAACTGAATCGGTAAACGGATAGTTTTTTGGGTAGTTGGTCTAAATCCACATTCGTAGAAGTCACGTCTACTTATTTTTAAAAACCCAAATCTTTTTAAGAGGTCGCGAAAACTAAAGGAAGTGATTACATTATAAATTATAAATCCAAGAAGTACTACTGAGGTAGTTGCTAAAAATATTTCAAAATCTCCCAAACTTAGTAAATTAGATGTCTAGGGTTTGTGACCGGTAAACATCTTATTAACTTTAAAAAAAAACTTTCGATAACGCCTGCCTAAGGGTATGTAAATTTTTTTTAAGAAGAACAAAATTAGGTGTTTGTCGCTGTAAATCATTTTTACTGCTAAAAACTTTCATAACTAAATTCTTGAACATGACTAAACTCCCTACGAAGAGAATTAAGAGGATAAAGGTTGAATACGAATCAACGAATTCAATTAAAAGGCCGCACATAAGTGTCATTAGGCTATCTTCACTCGCGTGAAATAGGATAGGCGCAACGCAATATGATACTTGCTTAACGAGGACAATTTGAAAAAATTCTAACATTAAAATCTAAAATTTACTACTTTCGGGTTAAGAATAACCTTAATAAGAGGTCTTGACTATGGGAGAAGAGGGGCTCTTCGACGTAAAGCGTCGCGACCGTTGAACTTAATTTTGGGGTACTGTCTTTTATAGGAGACAGTGCTCAACCCGTGGACGATTCTTGCGGTCTTGAAAATTTCGAAAAGATTGGCAATAAGCCCCGATTATGGGTGGGAGACGACGTAAACTCTGACAACAGATACTCGTCTCCGTTTGAAAGTAGTTCGTTTTCTCAGAAAGAAATTGAGAAGACCCCAGAACTTTGTCCACCGAAAGTTGCTTCAGGGTGACGTTTTTGTAATAAATCAACAATGAATAAGTTATCAGCTAGTACGCCTGAATAGGTACTAGGGTTAGGGGTTAGGGCGAGGTCGCTAGGAGAAGTGTGGGCTTTGGGGTGGTTTAGGTAAAATCCTAAACTATTGCTGACGGTACCGAGGTTATTAAAGCTATAAATACGCTTCATTAGTCAAAAAAGACTCTCTTCACAGTACCGAAAACTTTCGAACGAGTTAGAGGACTGGTCACTTGCGTGAACCCCCTTTAAGTAAGACTTTCAGCCTTGATCACTGATTAAAGATCCGTAACTTAACCCTAGTCCACTTTGTAAGAAAGTTTGTGGGTTAGATAAACCTGCGAATAAATCTGACGCCCAGATGTTCTTTAAAGTTAATTTTGAATCGTATCAAGTAACACCCAATAAACGCTTAACGGTAGTTAATTTATGAGTATTTTTGAGTAACTTGCGGTGTAAGAAACTGTAATTGTAAAGGAGTCTATTTGATTTAACTAACGATAGTTGAGACTTAAGTGTATCTTCAAAAGTTAGTGCAAGTTGTAGATTAGTAGATAGACCCTGAAGTCGAGAATAATTTAATAGACCTGCAGTAAAGGGACCTCTCCTCAAATGGGAATTTCGGTACGACTTATCAACGCTTCCCGAGATTCACTTAGTTCGAGTATTTAAGAACTCTAAGTTAGTATCGACTAAATCGACTAATTTAGTAGTAGCGTGTTGATATCCCAGGGAATTACGACTTGCTGAATTAAAGAGGTAGGTGGCGCCAACTTTTGGAGTGAGTAACGAATTAGACAAACTGAATAGCTTTTTTAGGTCGATTACCGCTAAGGTAGACGAATCTTTTCGGGGAGAAGTACTCAACAAAGGTTCGAGGAGAGTAGGGATCGAACTGGAACCTGAGTTCCTAAATCAGTGATAGATTACGTACTTCAGGTCCTGGGATTTTGGATAACTCGAAATAGCTTTGGGGGTGACGAAACCACCTTCTGGTGCTTTTAAGAAGAACCATCCAACGCAGCTTACGTAAAACTTCTCTAAACCAACTGTTAAGGTAAAGGAGATGAGAGTGAGGAACGTGAAGGTATGGTAAGTTAGTAAATCTTTAAGTGATCAGATAAAGAAAGCTAAGTCGTTTGAAAGTGGTGTAGGGTTGTACAACTTAAACGCATAAAGGAAGAAACCTAAGATTAGGGTAGATAGTAAGAGTAGGGAGAGTGCCTGTTTGTAGCTATGACGTAAGTTTAAGTTAATATCTGTACGAGTATAATCAGCTCATTTAGAATTTCTGAACGTTAACCCAAGGTTATTCGTAATTCGACGACTCTTAGAATCGCGTTCAAGGAATAGTCGATTTTTAAAATTTATTGAAGGAGGTAGTGTTTTAAATTTAATTCAGTTAAAGAGACGTTTAAACATATAACATATATTAAGGCCGTAAATAGGGAACTATTTACGTTAATATGAAACTAAGCGACGAACTCATTGAGTCACGTTGCTTTATCAAACGAAATATATCGAATGTAGTCTGAATACTGTCGGTCGTTTATATCTCAAACTGTTGTTAAGTTCGAGTTAAATATAAAGTGGGTACACCATAAGAAAAATAGATCTCGGCGCATAAAATATACAACGATAGGCATTCAATGATGATACCGACCACAAATCTCCATACACTGACCCCAGTAGATTCCTTCCATTAAAAAAATCATAATCTTATGGGACGTGTATCCTGGTACACAATCAATTTTTACACCAGCTGACGGAACCGATCACGAATGAATAACATCCCGGGAGGAAGCTAAAACTTGTAACCTCACCTCAATTGGCATGGCTACAGCTCCGGTTGAGTGTAATCTCAACATACTACTTATACCTTTACGAAGAGGGCGGTAAGGATTTTTGTAGAGTTCAATAGCGTCGCTATTTTTAGTGAAGTTCTTGATACCAAAGATATAGAAGAATAAGTAATCGTTTAAGGCCGTAAGGTTAATTACAGGGTTTTTTGCTAGTAGTAGTCATTCACGGATAAGTAAAAACTTAAATACTTCCAAAGAACTGTAATATACTTCCCTTGAGTATTCGGTATTAAGTATCGTAGAGTCGTTAAAGTTGAAGGAGGCTTGGATTTCAGACACCAATGGGTTATTTGGAGTTGAGCGTAAATCGGCTGGGAGATGAATAACTCGGTTATTTAATTCCAAATACTGCCTTAATAGTAATTCCCGTTTAGTCAAGAAGTCTCCTAAAGTGGAAAGAGTGTAGTAATAGGATTGGACCGAGGAGAAAGGACGTCAAGAAGATTTGGTATATGTACTTATACCGGAGTTTGAAGGAGTGAAGACGTCGCTCGTATTATCCGCAAAAACAGGAGCTGAGGTATAGTTAGCAGCCTTTGCGAGAATGAATCTAAGGGTAGAGTATTCTGGTGAACTAACTAACGAACCTAAGTTGGCGCTCGTTCAGGTGTTAGATCGGGCGAAGATGTACGAAGTGTACGTTCAATTAGGTAGGTAGTTTTTTCGGGCTCTGGAAATTCGCGTCAAGTAAGTTTCCGTTTCAGAAATAGGGTCACTTGTTTCGACGTTGTAGTCAAAAGGCTTCCGAATATAAGGAACTCCTAGAGTAGAGTACCTTGAGACGGAAGACGACTGTGCTTCTACTAAACCTCACTTTGCGTATCAATCAAATCACATGTAACGAGACATATCACTTTTGGCAGAAAGTAAAAAAGGGAAATCAAAGAATTGGTAATTAGTAACTCCCGAAGAGGAATAGAGATTGTTAAATAACTCCAAACTATCGTTATTGTAGAAATTAACCTTATAGAAGTTATTTCGAGTCTTTCCTAACAAGGATTCATAAGGTACTCGTGAAGTATTTAAGAACGGTTGTTCGACGTTAAGGGCAGAGAATTGGTTTAGGGAAGCGTGAGATCGACCATCCTCAAAACGGGCTCGGAAAACTTTTTGTAAAGCATTATAGGTGACAATTGAGTTTCGTGCAGTGCTTCGTAGTGTTAGGGGGTTAGTTAAACGGAACTCTTTTGCCTCTAAGTCATAAACATATTGCAATAAATCCATATCGAGTGTTCAGGGCTTTACTGCCCCTTGATCTTTGTTTTGGGATCACGAAAAGTCGTCAAAGTCAGCTCTAAAGGTGTTTAAGATTCCGAGGTAAGACGCTACTGATAAGTCTGGAGTGGAGGAATTAAGGGTAGGTTGGGAAGTTAGGTCTGTTGTGAAACGGTTATCGTTTCAAGCTTCGTAGGAATCGTCTAGATTGAATAAATTATTTATGAGTACAGTAAATTGCGACTGATGTGTATTAGTTAGTTGACTCGGGGTACTGAAATCGTCAAGTACTAACGTATTGGAGTAGTGGGTAGAATCGTTAGCTGATGTGATGTTAGGTAACTTCTTTAAACTCTTTAGTTTAAAGTCAGGATTATTATTTTCGAGGTAAAAGTAAGGTTCTCTCATAGAGGTCCGTAAACCCGTGCTACCCGCTTCTTCGGTGTTTGAGTTAAACGTTAGGTAATCGAAGTGACTGTACGAAGAGTGGGTAGTTTCCCAGAATAAATCTTCTAAAAGCTCGTATGCTTGGATGTTACGGAAGTCGTAGTCGTAGTAATTGGTAAAGGTCGGAAAGTAGTTTAAAGTTTGTGCGTTTAACGAGGTGCTTAAGGAATTAAGGCGTAGTAGAGGGGAGCTATTAGCTCAAAAGAATTTTCAGTAAGAAGTACTTAAGAAAGTAGGGGCACCGTCTCTCTTACCCCTAAGGATATGGATATCGTTAGATGGTTTAGTTTGGTTGATGACCCCCAACTTGCTATTTAGTGGAAGGTAAGTTTGAGAACGGGTAGTGGAGGTATCGTAGTTCAAACTATCGACTGTCGTTTGGTTGGAAAAGATTGGAGAGAATGGAGCTTCTAGGTATGTTTTATTGCTTAGAAGTGGTAGTAAAAGATCTGTGTTAGCCCAAGATGTCTTAGCAGCTGTGTAAACGTCGTACGTTTCAGATCCAAATGATTTTGGGTCGAAAAAAGGTTGGGAGAAGTTGAAGTTGGTTGTGGTTGGGGTTAGGTTGGGGTACTGTCGTATATTTTGGTCCGATGGTAAAATTACTTGATTCGGGGCTTGGTAAATTCGGGTTTTTATAGACGCAGAATCAAAGGTATTTAACGTCTTAGCTTTTTTCGTACTAGTTACGTTTACGGCTGATTCGAAATTTGGAAGTAAGTTTGGCTTCAAGTCTACTAAGTTAGAAAATTTTGTCCCAAAGAGGGAGTTGTTTAATAACTTTCGTAATGGGTAATGGTACAAAGTTTTATCTGAATCATTGTTAATGGTCGCCGATAAATTAGTATATTGCGTGAATAACTTTTGTGGGGATAGTAAACTACCGGAGTCGTTAAGTAAGGAAGAGGTTAGTGAGGTGTTAATACCTTGGTTGGGTAAGTTTTCTAAAAAGTTAATGCTCTTGTGAAAATTTCCCGTACCGACTTTATCTAGTTGCTGTAAATTATTGAACTCCAAGAATTTCTTAAAACTGCTGTTATCGAGTCCAGTTTTTAAAGCCCCACCCAGTGCTTTAGTATTTAATAAGTTGTGTTGTCTCAAGAAACTGTAATTTGTTGACGATAAAAAAGAGTTATCCGTCTTATAGAGGTCGTGAAGTTTTTTGAAACGAGAGGAAGTTGAAGCGTCTGCGACGACTAAATTAGTTGTGTAGGTTTTTGAAGTTGTACGGATTTTCTTAAAAGCGGAGGCTTCTTTGAGTGAGTTTTGTCCTATATCGTTAAAGTTCATAAAGTTCAATAAGCGGGTGTTATCTAAAGGTAAAAGTAGTAAGTGACTAGGGGTTAAGGAAGCGTCGGTAGTTTTATTTTGATAAAATCGTCATAAGTCGTTTTGAGCAAGAGTTGATTCGGTGGTTAAGTTATACTTTAAAGACTTTCCAGTATAGCTCGTATAAGAACTTTTAATATTATAGTTTAAATCGAGGTTCTTAGGGTAATAATATTCCCAACCTCACTGGTATGCACGTATACCGACAGTTAATTCAGCGGCTCCGAAACCATCGTAAAGATCACTAGCATCTGTGGATTCAGTGACAATAATTGTTACTGCTCAAGAGACGGGAACACAGGCAGTGATAAGGTCACCACATTTAGATCGACTTACACCGCGGGTTTCTCTCCGAGGCCTAACCCTCATATTACATCATCGAATTGTACAAAGATAAGTTAAGAAGAAGAAGACAATGAGGAAGATAAAGAAGACTCACAATCAATACTGGTAATGTAAAATATGTATGAAACCGATATCGGTATGAACAAAAGAAGCCGATGCAATGAAAGGCTCTGGATAATGAAGCTTTCGGCTAGGCGTTGAGATGTAATTTTGGGACCGAACACACTCTAAGTTATTGTATTTTTGTAACTGGTCATACCCTAGATCCCCCAAAAGTTTAAATTTTTCGTCATCCGCTAATTTTGGGATATCCCATACTTTACCTTTGTGAATAATTTGATTCGAAAAGTCAGGAGTTCGTTCTTCAGATAAAGTAGGTAAGGCTCGAATATTTGGATTAACGGCAGCGAACTCGTCTGGATCATAACCCAAACGTCGAATTTTTTTTTCTAAATAATCTAAATAGGCGGGGTCTAAAGTATCGGGAAATCCGGATAAAAATAAGTCTGGGAAAGATTGATCTGAGTTTAAAGTTCGTAAATTCAGGGAGGTTATTTCACCGATTATTCGAGGTGATATTAGAGCTGCATCTGAGTAAGGATTTACGCTTAGGGGTAATTCTATTAAGCTTTGTTGAATTGAAGGTTGTGAGGAGGTCTGGTGTAATAGGGGAAGGAGTTGGTCGAGTTCGTTAACTGTTGTTAAGAAATCATTTACAAAGACGTAGACTAACAAAATAATTAAATTCGATTAAACTTAATTATTAGAGAGGTTTAATATACTTAAAATCGCCGAATTTCTTTAAAGTAGACTTCTAACCCATAATTGCTTTAGGGAAGAGAATCGATTTTTTTGATTAATATAGTATATATTAAAAAAAAGCTTTAAGAAGTAAAATTGTAGTAGTAAGTTTTGGTTAAAAATTGGTATAGGGTAGCTAAACTCCCAAGGGTTAAAATTAATTGGAACTAATCCAATTACAAAACTGTTTAACGTTTTAAAGAAAAAGACCGTGTTTATATGCTTAGAGACATCTAAAATAAAAAGTACCTCAAGACCTTGGCTAAGGAAGTTTGTAAAGATTCTTTCTGTTTGGGACGTTAGTACAAAGTCTTTAAAGAAGAAAGATCGGGTTGGGGAAAAGGAAACCTTTGGGAGGGGTTTGTAAATTAACCAATTTAAAGCTAAAACCTCACTTCAAAGAAACTTATTACCAAAAGTTAGAATTTTAAAATTATAAAAAAATAGATTAGAAAAGAATGATTGGGTGTCGGTTCATCTATTGAAGAACCTTAGCGTGTTTAACGATATAATACTATCCCTTGAGAGAAAATTAAAGAAAAGTCGGAAATGGGTATGGGGCTTAAAGAAAAAAACAATATTCTTAAAGGAGAAACGTAGGTATAGAAAATATAACTTAAAACTTACGTTTAAGCTTTTTACCAAAACTTTGGGGGTTGTGTAGACCTGTTGGTACGTTTTTTGTGATAATTTAAGGGAAGCTGGATGAAATAACGGATGTAGGGCTTCTAGGGTTTGGTAATGTTTGAAGGTAAGTAGGTAAGTTGGTGGAGTAAACAATAATCTCATATTGGTAGATTTCAATAAAAGTGTTTTTAGTAATAACATCAGATAAAAAAGCGAGTTGACTCCCTTTAGATGTTTTGAAGAAGTGAGAGGCTGAACCAAAAGTCACTTATTGACGTAAAAATAATTTGTTTTTTTCAAAATAAAAAAATTTCTCTAAACTTAGAGACAACCTTAATTAGAAGGTGTTTATTTTTTAAAATTAAATTTCAATACTATAAAATTTTTAAACTCCAAAGTTTACACTTTGTCCATTTAAAAGCCCTAATCTCCTGTTCTAGGAAGTATTTATAAGAAAAGTTAATAGTGTAGCTTCTTACTTAAGATTGAATTCAGTAATTATCTACTCCTAACGTAGCTTAGCGACGTGCTGTATTTAAACAATCGCCGGACCATAGGTTAGTCTATCCCAGTCCTCTCGTACTAAGGCAAGGTTCTATTACTTTTCGTCTTAACAGCAGATAGGGACCAAACTGTCTCACGACGTTCTAAACCCAGCTCACGTACCATTTTAACGGTAGAACAGACCGACCCTTGGAAGATTATTCTCAACCAGGATATGATGAGCCGACATCGAGGTGCCAACCAATTCTGTCGATGGGAACTCTTAAGAATTATTAGCCTGTTATCCCTAGCGTACCTTTTATCCGTTAATCGATAACTCTATCAATAGATATGTATATTATCGGGTCACTATGGCAGGCAGAAAATAATTCTACCCTTTTTAAATCCGTTGATTTAAAAATCAAGTCTAATTTTATTCATTATAATACTCGCATAAAAATATGCTTTACTAGACCATTGCACACCTCCGTTACTATTTAGGAGGCCACCGCCCCAGTGAAACTAGCATCCTTAAAATATCGTAATCTTTTGTTTATCGATCTCTTAAATTTAAATTTAAAGAATGTTGGTCTAAACGAAGAAACTTCTCCCAACAATTAATCAAATTTAAACTAATTTAAGGTTCTAGTAAAGGTGCATAGGGTCTTTCCGTCCCGCTGTTCTCATTAGGCATTTTCACCTATTATTCAATTTCACTGAATTATAGCTGGAGACAGTGAGGCAGTCGTTACGCCATTCATGCAGGACGGAACTTACCCGCCAATGAATTTCGCTACCTTCGGACCGTCAGGATTACAGCCGCCGTTTACTGGGATTTAAATTTTAAGCAATACTTACCATTTTTAATCTTACAGCACTGGGCAGGCGTCAGACTCTATACATCATTATTAAATTTTGCAGAGTCCTGTGTTTTTATTAAACAGTCGCTACCTCCTCTTTTTTGTTGGGTCTAAAGGCTGTTTGTTTAAGTACTAAAGTAAATAAACTCACATGTATTGCCTAAAACCCCCCCCTTATCCCGAAGTTACAGGGTCAATTTGCCGAATTCCTTCAACCATATTCTTTCAACGCCTTCGTATTTTCAACTTTCCCACCAGTGTCGGCTTTTATATATTTTTTACTAATATAGACTTATATTAAAATTCCTTAAAATATCTCTTGTACTAGTCCTAACGTATTTCTTGTTTAAAGTTTACTAACCCTTTTCTAAAGAATAAAAAAGGGTCGATTACAGATAATTTTAGTAGCCATAATAAAGCTTTAAAGTCGTGATAGGAAGCCCATTAAAGGTTCGGCATTGGCCATTTTTTAAGGGAATATATTTCAGGTTACGGATATCCCTAGTAACCTAACTTTAGGGTTTTCGGCGACTATGAATCACACATTGTTTAACGTTACTCATACTAGTATAATTGACTTTGGATTCTCCAACTAATCTAACGATTAATCTTCAACAAAAAACAAAGCACTCCACTACCAATAAAAAATTTTATTTTAAAAATTCGGCTACTTATTTAATCGCCTCTACATTATCAAAACTTAATTACTTTTACATATATCTTCAGTATGTTAAATTAACCTAGTAAGTTGTTACTCTTTTTTTAATGAATGGCTGCTTCCAAGCCTATCCCCTAGGTAATATAGTAATTAAACTTTTTTCTAATTAATAAGTATTAAGCGCCTTATTTTTTAATCTGGGCTGTTTCCCTTTTGACGTATTACCTTTGCGCAATTACGTCTGATTTAGTGTATTAATTAATCTTAAATTCTAAGTTTCTCAAAATTGTGCCTAATAATCAAATTACATTATTTAAAGATAACTTTACCTTAAGTAATAATCACACTAACAATACTTAAATATTTTTCGTGGAGAACCAGCTATCACTAACCTTGATTGGCCTTTCACCCCTAACTACAAATCATCCCAGAATTTTGCAACATTCACGGGTTCAGCCCTCAAGTAAAACTATCAGCTTGTTCATAGTTAGATCGGCTAGTTTCGGGTCTAATACCATTAACTTTTTATTAAGTTATTTACGCCTACTGAATATTAAGCTTGCTAATGATATTAACTTACTAGTCCATTATGCAAAAGGTACGCTATTACCTAAGCTTTAACAGATTAAACACTAAGTTTCAGGTTCTATTACCTTTTCTTTTATAATAACTTTTCACCTTTCGTTCACACTACTCTTCACTATCGATGTTAAATCTTTTAGCCTTCGAAATTGATTTTCCGATCTTCGATCACATAAGTTCATTTTACGACCTACTCATACTTTACTGCAAAATACATGCTCTAATAAATACCGACTAGTCTACTTTTTTGGGGTAATTTTTGAAAAAACGTACTACGTAACAAATTTTAAAAAACAAAACTGAGGCATACTCATGCCTCCCCATTCAACTAAGGAACCACTTCGCGTTATAATTAGGATTGAAGGGTTTCGTAATCGTATAGATGACTCTAAACGAAAGGATTGCTAAGTTTTTGTAAAAACTAACTAAAAATTTTAAACTAATAAAGCGGTATGGGGAAGATGAACGACAAATAATTTTTAAGAAAGGCCTAAGAGAGAATGTTAGGAAAACGGCATACATAAAAGCTATGTAAAAATCTCCTGAATCTAACAGCTCTAAACCGAACTTTTCGGTTATAAGAAAACCAATAAACCCAGCTAAGAGGGCAGCTATTCCACCGGAAACCATATCGTATTGAGGACATCTCGAGTACTTAAGTTTAGTGTAAATTTTTTCTTTTCGTAGGAAGTAGATATTAAAATTTTCTAGTGAATTAAATGCCGAGTATTTTGTTGAGGAGTCAAAAGCTGGGTAAACGGTAGGTTTTGCGACAGGGGAAGTTTGGGGTAAGTGGGCAGGAGTTGGTAAACCAGAGTAAACTAAAACCCAGTAAGGGGAGAGTTGGTGATTCGTGGTAGGTGAAAAATCCAAAATTAGGTGCGTAGGGTATTTCATATAATTAAAGTAACTTGAGTTGTTCTCGGAAACTTTTTAAATAATGCGAAACGGCCAACTTTTGGTTTCCAAATACTAACCTCAACCCATAATCCTTTGTAGAGCTTATCGCGGTTAGAGTGTTTAGGGAATTCCACAAAGTGCATATCCAAGAGAATTGCACTAATAAGTACCCAAAAAAGTGGTTAAACATCGGTAGGAAGTAAATTGAAGGTTTGTGAGGTGAAATAGGCTGTACTGCCAAAGTCTTGTAATTTTCTTTCCGACGAACGATTTTTCTTTTCAATCAGTGCTTTTTTTTGCTAGTGTTGTATTTGCTGTAAGCGTCTTGGTTGGGGTAATAGCTCCCAAAACAATGTTGCCATAGCCACAAACGATAGCCCGTGACGGGTAATGTCAATATTTGATATTTCATAAAATTATACCACTAAATACGCATTAAGTTTGTAATCTCCCTAACTAAATTTACTATCCTATAGATTTTATTAATTGGTATTTTACTTTATACTTTTTGGTATAACAGGCTTAGAGTAACTTATTAAATAGTACCTTAAATTTTTTTCGCCTTAATCGAAGGCTTGAAGGACCTATCGAGTGTTTTGATTTCGTGTTTTGTTTTTTCTTTATTAGGATTATTGAATTGGAGCTGAAGTAGACTACCGCACCATCGAGACGAGTTATCGGAAACTTTTGGCGAATAATCAATCCCCGACAAATATTTCCACGTTTATTAAACTTGAACTTGTAACCTTTATACTCAATACGCGGAGGCTGAACTACTTTTGCAGAACCTTTAATGAAAAAACCTAAAGTAGTTCGTTTTCGGTGAAAACCTTTGTATAAGTGGAAAGTTTGTAATCACTCGACATTTGTATTGTCTGAAACATTTAATCAGGTTTTTTTAATTATCATAAAAGTAGAAATTTTTTTTTTTTAATCATACCCTCGTTCCCGTTGATGTTGCTTGTTGCTTTAAAAAATCTTGGTTTCTGATAAAATAAGTCGCGTTAACCTGAGATAACATCTTATAGTTGAAGAATTGTGAAAAGTTAAGGAAGGCGAATATCCTTTTTATTAGGAAGGACATTAAGATAGAACTTACTATACCGTAGAATAGGACGAAGTTGATTAGGAAGAACTCTAAACTATTGTTATAGAAGTAAATTTCGCGTAGTAAATTTAAATCGGTTATGGATTGTGCAAAGGAAAAATCATAGTAGCTATATCATGTTAAGAAGAAGAACCAAGTTTTGTTAAATCCTGACGTAAAGGTTGAGTCAGTTGGTTGTGACCAAAAATAAAAGAGAACTACCAAAGTAACAAAACTTAGGAAAAATAAGCTTACTTCCCGCCCAGACTTATCTAAGTTTGCTTTTTGTTGGGTGAAGGTTGAATAATGTAGAATAAAGATAAAGAAGACTAGACCGACCCCCAAATCGATGACTCATAAGAATCCGATAAAAATATCCCCGTCGTCTAAAAACAACCAAACTCCTAATAGAACTAAGTAAATTCCAGCTAGGTACCAAAGTGACAGAATATTAAAGGTACTGATAAAGAAGAAAAGGGTCAAAAAAGTTAAGTTTTGTAAAAGAAAAATATCACTAAACACTGCTTATATAGGGTAAAAAAATTAGTTTTTGAAGGCGTATGCGTAAACTGACGACTCCAGGACTTCGAAATTCGAGAATTCAAATTTGTTTAAATGAACTTTGTTTAGGTTGTTAGCTCGGGATACATATCATCCTTTTCGTTGTATAAATTTGTTACGCGCAACTTCGTAAAGGTAGAAATTTAGTCTGGTGTTAAAACGTGTTATACCGAACGTATTTCGAGTTACTGCCCTTGCTTGACGTAAACTGTCAAAAATCATGATAAAAAATGCCATTAAACCGGCTACGCTTAATAAATGTCCTGCTGATACGATAGCGTGTCATCCTCCGAGAGAGGCTGGGTAATCTAGAACTCTCCTAGGCATACCTGAATACCCTAATCAAATCATAGGAGTAACAGTCATTAACTGACCTATAAGGTAGTAGAGGCAGTGAAGGTAACCGTAAATACGGCTATACTTAACTCCGAAGATTGAAGGGAAGTAGAAGTAGAATGCTCCGAAACTGGCAAACATCGCAGATCCAGCAAACATAACATGGAAATGCCCTACGACGTAAAAAGTATCGTGGAAAAGGATATCCATACCAGTATTCGCAACTGCCATACCAGAGATACCACCTGAAACGAAGAAGAAGATAAATAGGAACATGAAAAACATAGGTAGTTCCATAGCAAAAGAACTATTCGCTAACGTAACACATCAATGCATTAACTTAGTTGCTGCAGGTACAGAGATCATTACCGTTAGTGTACTGAATAACATTCGGGTCGTGTGGGATAAACCAACCATATACATATGGTGACCTCAAACAAAAAAACCTAAGAATGCAATTGTGTACATGGAATAAAGTAAACTTGCTCGAGCAGATACCCTTTTTCGTAAGTAGAAAGAAAGTATTGTGTTGTTAAATCCAAAGGCGGGTATCATTATAACATAGACTTCTGGGTGCCCAAAGAATCAGAACATGTGTTGGAAAAGAACTGTATCACCTCCTCCAGAATAATCAAAAAAGGATGTTTGTCAATGCCTATCCGATAAAAGCATTAAAATTCCGATTACTAGCATAGGGTTTGCGGCTATCATCATTCACGAAGCAACCATAACTCCCTCAGTAAAGAAAGATCTCGCATCTCGCATTTTTCTGTTATTTAAAGTCGAAAGGTACCGGTAGGTGACTAAAAAGTTGGCTGAGCTGACAATAGAAGAGTTTAGGACTAAAAATACTCCCATTAAACCAATGTCGACTTTACCAATTGCTGTGAAACGAGTTCTAGCCGAAAAGGGAGTGATCATAGCTCAACCCGGTAAAACGTCTTTCGCGTTTCTTTCAATTGCTCAAAAGATTCCGTCTTCTTCGGTATACCTACGGTAGAGTGTTTTTTGATGACGAGCCGCTAAGAGTTTACAACGTCAAGCTTCTCGGGTAAATTTTAGTTGTCGTCAGTTAGAGAAAATACGTTGTTGGGCGGAGCTAGTAAGGAACATTCTATTAAACTTCTGATCAAGGGCTGTTAAAGCCGCTCAACGAGCTTGGAAAAAATTGAAAGAACCAGATGTTGCAGTTAAAAAATTGTAAAAGGGGAAAGTACTCTGGATGTAGGGATTTGCTAGTGAACCGTTTGTACTACCCATTACACCATAAGTTACTTTGTAGGCTTGAAAATTGTCCTTGAAGATTTCAAGGAACTTTTTGGAAAAAAATCAAGAGGATTTTCTAATTCCACCGGTTAATTCATTGATGGTGGTGAATAGGTAAGGGGTGACGATAGAATCTTCTTTCGTAAAATAGTTACCAAGTTTGTAATCATAGCGAAAAATTGGGTTTAAGTTACGTTGATAACGCATGTCTAAGCTTGATTCTACTAATGAATTTTGGGAGTTAAATTTTTGAGAGTCGATTTGCATTGGTTGATTAGTATATCCGAGGGAGGTAGAAAATCGGTTTACGAACAAGTCTGTGAAAGTTAAGGTTATTGAAGAGAAAGAGTAATTTCCTAACTCAGAAAAAAGTATTAAGTACGGCCTTGCTTCTAACAAAGATTGATTTGGTAATAATCCGGGTAAGTTACGTAAGGCGAGAAAAATGGCGTCTAAATGTAAAAAATTGAATCAGTCGTAAGGTATAAAAGTGGATGGTAATTGAATTAGGTAAGAGAAGGCTTTGTACAGGGAGTCCATAAACCCACAAGTGACGGCGATAATGGTATTGAAAAAATTAGATCAAAATACCTCCATGTATAAAAAAATGGAACGTGAGCACAATTGATCTGTTGCAGTTACGTAGAAAGCTGGAAACGTATCGTCTGTAACAATTTGAGGATCACGTGCCTCAGGTCAATCGCGAGTTAGTAAATAGTAGGTGCTTATAGAATTTTGCATATAACCGTACAAAAACTTGTTTAATAGCCCTAATTTAAAGTTCCCTGCCCAGTTACTGTAATAATTAGTAGATCGTGTGCAGGCAAAGAGGTTAAAAAGCGACAGTCACTGTCTCTCTAACTCAGATTTAGTGAAAAGGATCCAGAAATGGCAAAATTCTAAGTGAGTTAAAAAACCCCTTCGTGTGGAGGTGTGAATAGGGTGTGAAGGAGAGAAAATTCAGGTTACTAAGATGGCAGTGTCGGGTAAGAGGGATGTTAAAAACATAGGTACCGAAAAGCAGTAACGTAATAGTATCTCTACGCTGAAAGCTTTAAGTGAACCGTTGGGTGAAAACTCATAAGAATTACCCAAGGTTTTGCTATTTAAGAAGAAGTGGGTATATCTACTTTGGTTAGTAGCCTGAAGCCCGTATTGGTGAAATAGGAGAGTAGCGTGATTAATTGTATCAAGGTTATTTGTCTTAAACCTTAGTCCTAAGGTTGAGTTTGTTACAAGTAATCTATGATCGTGTGTATTTACTAAATCAGGAAAGAATCGTCCTTTGAGTAAAGCTTCAACTTCACGAATGTTAAAACAGTTCATTCGTTGATAGCGACGATCGAGACAAACTAACTGACATAGCATTAGTAATCCCCCAGGTAAAAATCAAAACGCAGCACTGTTGAGCCGAGGAAAGGCTACATCATGTACTCCTAATTGAGTAGGAAGGAGGAAATTACCAAATGCTCCAAAAATTAAAGGCATGATCATGAAAAAAACCATTATAACCGCGTGAGCAGTAACAACGCTTAGGTACTGTAGACTATCTCCTGCTAAAATACCTACACCGGGGTAGGCCATTTCTAGTCGAATAATAGTTGCGAGAATCATTCCACAAATTCCAGAAAGTATGACAAATCAAAAATAGTTGACCGCGATACGCTTATGGTTAGTTGTGTACACTCAGTTATTTACGTAGTATATAACTCTTGCTTTATTTCATATTAAAGTATAGTAAATCAGTGCAAATATGTTAATTATTTGACTAGAATAATAAAAGGCTGTAATGGGTGATGATGGTGATAGTGAAAAAACTGTACTAAACAAAGATTATAGTGAGGGATTAGTATTTTCAAATGAGGCGATTAGTATGGATTGTCCGATCTGCACGATTTAAAAACTTAAAGAGATTTGTGTCTGAAGTGTACAGCGATAACGTACGCGTCAATATATGTTGTAGTAGTATAAGAACTAAACCAATCCCAAACTCGACGGCGGAAAAGATTAAGAAGAAGAATGTTAGCGACAGTAAATTTAGGTTATCGTAAACTAAACCTAAAAACAATGTAATTACGTAAAGAGTTATTCAAAGTAACTCGGCGGTGAGTAACAAATGCAAAGCTGAGTTAGTTGAGAGTAGGAAAGCACTTAGTAGTATAAAAAATAGGAATAAAAATGTATTTAAATCACCTAAAAACAAAACTAATTAAATAAGGGAGGTTATAGTTTTAAAAGATGTTAAAAGATTTACTGGGGAGTTTAAAAAACTATATAAACCTTCTAACTCGTCAAAGAGGAGGGGGTTAGTTGTTAAGCTTAGGGCTAAAAATAAGAGTACGAAAAATGTAGCTAATGCCAATAGTTGTCATCTGCGAAAGTAGGTACCCGGTACTTCACTATCGCTATTAGACCCGAGCGTCGGCTCGAAGCTGTACCCGATAATTGTGTTTTGGTAAATAACTGGGGTAGTGCGAAAAAAATTTTTCTTATTTTGCTTTTTCCTTAACGTCAACTATAGCGATGCGTGAGAATACTTAAAGAAGGTTTGTGTGAATTGAATTTTGGGAAAGGGAACGTTTATTGAGTAAGTACTGATCTTCGACGTATGTCCTATTTACAGCTTGTATCTCAAAAATAATTAAGTAAACGACGTAGTAAGCCAAAAGAACTCGGGCGATTTCATCTAACGCAAAAAGAAAGAAAAGGGAGAATTTAGACCATACTATAAAGTATAGTGAAAATAAATCCATCGAAAAATCCATTTCGTCCTCTAAGAAAAATGAACGGTCGTCATTGTTATCGGTATCAAAGAACATGACACTAAAAACTGAGAAAAAGAGTTCAGAGAAGTACTCATCGTCGTCAAAATCACAAACAAAAATGTAATATGAATCTAAAACATCGTCTAAGAAATCATAAATGTTTAATCGCAACATAAGAACACCAAACCTTAACATAAGTGCAAAGGTATTAGCCATATCTTGAGCGAACTGGAAAAAAGGACTGATAGCCCGAGAATCTCCCGTAGAGGCTTGTAGGAAAGAGAAGTAGTGGATTGAGTATCGGTAAAGGAAGTAGACAAAAACTAGTAAGAAGGCGTAAAAGGAAGATCCGTGGAAAAATTCTAATAATTCTTCTTGGTCGTCGTCGAAGGTAGCTATCATCATTGCGAAATATAAGACAAAGAAAAATAAAACCTTAAGTGTCGCTTCGAGTTGAAGTCGGGTTTCTCGAGATGCGGTAAATAAGTAGCTATGTGTTCGTACTAAATAAGTTTCAATTGAGTTATCTCACCTTAAAAGTCGGAAAGAACCAATAAATAAACCTAATGCAAGGAAAAAAATGAAAAATGCTATAAAATACTCAACAAATTCCGATAAGGTAGAATTAAGGGAGTCTTGGAAAGTATCGAAGACCGAAGAAGGTGTACTTCGGATTGTGAAGTTTAATCAGTTTATTGTAATATAGTCAACTAAAACTAATGATAGTTCAGGGGAATTTTGGAAAATAAGCATTAAGAAATCTTGATAATCGGTAAAAAATAAAAGTTGTAAAGGGAAAAAATTAGTGTACACGAAAGCCATTAAGTCTCAGAAGAAAATGTTTAAAAATCGTTGAGTAGTAAACTGGTTCAAAGCTTCAACCGTTAGCATTGTATCTAAAAATGAAGTCTTTGTAAAAAAATCTAGGAAAAAGTGGCTGTTTACAAAAAAAGCACTTGTAAAGAAGGAGAGAATATTAAAGTCGGCTGTAATTAAATCAAAGACATCGTCTCAATTAAGGGTATCCTCTAATCAAAGGGTATCGTTGTCTAAATAAGATTCTAATCAATTGTACTCATTAGGAAATTTCATGAAATTAAATAAAACTAGAAGTAGAACCATAGCTGGAAGCCGAGCACTCCCGTAAAGGTGTGTACTAATGTTAGGTTATAGTTGACACGGTTGTCAAAAGTTGCATTACTTGTTTGGCCGACCCTATACATTAGGGTACGGGTACGACCATTTCCGGCAATACTAATTTTACCCTTTAACTTGACCTTTAGTCCTTTAAAACCTAAATCAGCGAAATAGGGCCGAAAAAGGACTCTAACTACGTACCGTAAGTAGCGAAAAATGAGCCTATACTTTCAAAAACTCATTCGATAAAGCATCGCTTTAATTCAATTTGTTAAGAAGGTTGAGTCTTTATTCTTAATAGCTAGATAAATTAAGCGTAAGGATTCGTTTAAGAAAATTTTAGGTCCTAAAATTCGTCGAAATCCTATGACTCGCTGCTCTCACATTAAGCACCGGCTTAGGTCTAAAAAGGTGAGAGAGTTTTCTATGAAGGGGTTAAATTTAATGTAAACTCTTTTACCACTCATAACTTCAAGGAATTGCACTAAAGTATAATGGTAATACGGTATAACGTTGGGTACAAATTTACTAAACCCAACGACCCGAAGTATTCGACGATAGATAACAAATCTAATGGGGAGGCTAGGAAGGAGGTTAGAGAGTGCGGGGCGGGTACGACTGTCAGATCCTTTTGTACGTGACAGGATTTTTAAGAATAGCCCATTATTGACTAAAACTCTGGTTTCAATTGCTTCAAACAAGTATTTTACTAAAATTGATGACTCTTGGAGATAAAATCATAAGGAGGGGTTATTAATTAAAGGGCTGGTGATTAAAGTTTGAGTTGAGGGGGTATAGTCGAGTAACGCGGATTTAGCAACTTGGGATTTAAGTAAGGAGAAGTTGGGTTTAGACAAGTCTACTCACTTTAGAACTTCCGATCTCACTCACCTACGCCAATACTTTCGTCGGCACCTTCGTCGAATTTTTCGAGAAATTGTAATGGATTTAAAAGATTGGGTTAGTGTTGGTCGGCGTACCGTAAGTCAACTATTAGCTAGTAAGGTATTGAAGGTTAAGGTAGGGAATTGCAGGGAGGGGGAAGTTTTTACTGACGAGAGCTCAGAGGTTTGTGAATCTGTCGATTGTCTACTACGATCAATTCGATAATAGTAAAAACGGAAGTGCGAAGCTTTTGGAATTTTGTACGTTATGAGATTTTTGTAAGTTCGACGAAAGAGCGACGATAGTGGAATTAGTGTTTGGTTGAAAAACTCTAAATAATGCAAAGTTTGTACTGCTCGCAGATGCTTTTTGGTAAGAATTCCTGACGATAGTTCAACCATATTACTGTATGTGCTATCCGAACTTAGTTTGGCTGATTGCCCGGTGTTTGAAGAGATTCAGTTCCCTAAAAAAGAGGTTTTGGGTGCAAAGTGGTATCCCTTGTGCAAAGCTTTTGACGTAAATTTAGTAAAGGGGTTACGTAAGTAGTAAGAGTGTAGGGACAAGCTTAGTAATTCAAAGTTCAGGAAAGTAAAGTGTTTTAAGAAATTTATTACTTTGGTATGAGAAGTAGCTAGAGTACCTACAATTAACTTAGTGTGGAGGTTAGTGCAGGTCTCGATGCCCGATCACTTTAATAAGGTTGGGTAGGGTGAAGGTTTTCGAGATTTAGTAAAAAATACTTTCTTTTTAGTACGTTGTAAATAAGAACGTTTGTGTAAAGAAAAAATCTTAGATCGGAGATTGTGTAAACGAGTTAACGATTTTAACGTAGTAGAATTTAATTTTACTGAGATTTTTTTAAAAGATCTTCGGAGTATTTGCTTATAGGGAATATTAAATTTTTGTTTTCGTCTTCTAAAGCGTCGGCGAAAGTGATAGGGTTCAGAAAAGGAAAGGCGAATCAAACAAGAACAGGAGGAATCGAACCTCCGCATATGGTTTTGAAGACCATTGTTCTACCATTAAACTATGCTCCTTGTTTTTATTATAGAAGTTAAGGACTATCACCTTATTAGTTATTTATTCCAAAATATTTTCTATGCTTTTTATTAGGGCTATGGGGGGTTCGCTCACCGCTACTACCCTATATCTCAGTTGATTTATTGTTATTAAAAGTTAATCAGATGTTTCATTTCACTTTTTATAGATAAATTTAATTTATCGATCCCAGTTGAGCCGAAACTTACGATAAATAAAGACTTTCCACCTCTTTTCTTACTTAACATCTAGGCATCCACTTAGTGCGACGTATCTTAATTTTTTACTTTTAAACTTATTTAAAAAAATCTTACGAAAAGAATTTAAAATATGTGTAATCCAACAGCAGGTTCCCCTACTATTACCTTGTGTCAACTTCGCCCAAATTACCACGTCGTCTATCATTCATTAGTATACTTGTTTCTAAACAATTGCTTGTTTTGATAAAAGAAATTTAACACGCTCCGCCTACTATTATTCGGCATTAAACAGCGCGTATCTTTAATTTCAAGTTACTGGTGGGTAAAATTTCTAACCGTCGTAGCTCTTCGGGCGTGATGGGCGGTGTGTGCAAAGTTTGATTCATCATTCACCGTAACATACTAATTTACGATTACTAACGATTCCGACTTCATGTAAACGAGTTCCAGTCTACAATCCGAACTACGGTGATTTTTAAAGATTTGCTTTAACTTTCATTGTCGCATCTTATTGTTTTCACCCTTGTAGCGCATGTGTAGCCCAACATATCTAGACCATAATGACTTGACTTCTCCTTAACTTCCACAAAATAAATTTTTTTCTTTAGTTTAAAATAAACTAAGAAGTGTAGACTTGTTTTGTTATACTATAACCCATAAAAGCTCTTTTTAAGCAAATTAAATAATTTAATTTGTACCTTTAAAAAGTTTTTTTTATAAAAGATATAGGAAAGGTTGCGTTCGTTTAATAACTTAATATTACATTTTACAACACGAACTGACGACAGCCATGCAGTACCACTTAGATTAGTTTCAATATTTTCCATTAAAAATGATATTAACTTCACTCCCTACATTGGTAAGATTACACGCGGATTATCGAATTAAACCACACGCTCCACCGTTCATACAAACTCCCGCCAATCTTTTTAAGTTTTACCTTTGCAGCCTTACTCCCCAGGCGAGACATTTACGCGTTAGCTTATTCACTTAAATTATTTATTAAATATAAAATGTCCATTGATTCACGGTATAAACTAATAGGGTCTCCAATCCTAGTTGATATTTATACTTTAATGGTTCGATGTCAGATTGATAATAGTTAACTGCCGTGGCTTTCGAAAATCTTTATATTCTTTTAGAATTTTATCTCTAGAATATACATATTGTTAACTTCTTAAAATCTCTAGTATTAGACTTTAAACGAAATCTTAGCTACGCCTTTGATTTAATCGTAAAGTTACTAAACCATCTAGCCATACTTTACGCCTAATAATGACCAGTAACGCTCCCCCTTCAACGTATTACCGCAGCTGCTGGCACGTTGTTAGCCCGGGGTTCTCTTCAAATTTATATGTCATAATTTAGATTTGCGCACGAACTTTACAACTACCGTAGTCTTCGCGGTTTGTATTTAAACCTCTCATCCCCGCAAAACCCTGGTTCTAACTTTCGTTAATTGACCAATATTCTCCACTGCTGCCAACGGTGGGACGTTTTTCAGTTCCCATGTGACCGATCAATCTTTCAAAACGGCTAAAGGTCTTAGGCTTAGTATTAACAAACTAAAAACCTACCTTTGTGTAGCTTCCTCTAAAAGCCCTCTAGGTTTTCCCAAAATTCGGTTTAACCACAAAAAATATTTGTATTTTGTTAAGTAGAGAATTAAGGTTATTTATTTTTAAAATAAACTTTTAGGTAGTGTACCACACATTACTCACCAATACACCAAAAAGTTAAAATGTTAACTTTTTAAAATTCGCATGTGTCAAGAGATTTTGCACGCGTTCACTCAGAGCCAAAGTCAAACTCATAATTTATAGTTTTTGTATAATCCAATTTTTTTTAGTTTAGTTTTTAGTCAACTTTTTTGTTCAGCTTTACAAGCTTTTTCTGTAGTTTACGCTTTATGCGACCTTTTTTACGGATTTTTAAAAAATTGTATTGACGTGATTGGCTGAAGTAAATATAATTTAGGCTGAAGTCTTTGTACTTAAAACGGGTTTCGTCAAACAAACGTCCCGAAAGTGGGTCTTTGAAGACTTTCTGTAAAGGCTCAAAAAGGTATGTGAGAATTTCTAATAACATAAATGGAGAAGATTTTACAAAAAGATCGATAAAATTAAGTTGTGTGAGAAGGAGGAGCTTTCTTAAGTATTTTGCTAGTACAATCTTTAAAATTTTGTTTTTTTTAAAAGCTTTTTGTGTGCTAAAAAATCTTGAGAACAGACCTAGTGAGAGGTGGAGGTAGTTTAGTTTATATTTATTTAATAAATTAACAAAAAGCTTTCCTTGGCGGAAAGTTAAAATTAACTGGTAGTGGGGTATGCTTAAGTTCCTTAAATAATACTTTTGCTTCATAAAAAATAAATCTAAGCGTGGCTGGTCCCATAAAAAGGAATAGTAATGGTAGAATTTTAATCAATTGTGCGTGATAGAAAGTACAAGTAGGTTGGGGTACAAGTATGATACGCGATTTCTTTTATGTATTAATAAAAAGGAAAGGGTAGAATACGGGAAAAACTCAACCAGTGATTCGGTAATAGTGTAATTTAGGAAGAAATTGATTAGGGGGTATTTATGTATGAGTGGTTTATTAGAAAAAAGGAATTTATTTTTTTTTTGACATTTATTATTTAAGTATTTTTTTCGGGGAGAATTAAGAAATGAAAGAGATTTCAGAATTGAAAAAAGCTGGATTCGAACCAACGTGAGTTACCTAACAGATTTACAGTCTGTCGCCTTCGACCACTCGGCCATTTTTTCATTTGTTTTTTTTTATGTCATTTAAGACGGTATACACCCCCCCCCCCTATATACGTTATTAATAGATGTAAATAAATTATATTACTTATATATATTACTTATATATATTACTTATATATATTACTTATATATATTACTTATATATATTACTTATATATATTACTTATATATATTACTTATATATATTACTTATATATATTACT
>Ga0209302_10000290_pt1 | contig 30396 bp, 29 predicted proteins | sample ArcOceMetagenome_2_FD_187445 | JGI IMG/M metagenome (GOLD analysis project Ga0209302, IMG submission 187445) | Marine eukaryotic phytoplankton communities from Arctic Ocean - Arctic Ocean ARC135M Metagenome (SPAdes) (version 2) | ecosystem: Environmental > Aquatic > Marine > Oceanic | place... | reverse complement strand
AGAGGGTCGCAGGTTCGAATCCTGTCGCCCCGACCAAAAAAGAAGAGTCCTTCTCGGCAACGAGGAGGGCTTTTTTGTGTCTAAGCGCGGCGACTGGAGTCGAACCTGCGAACCAGCAGGTTTGACGGAGTGTTTTCAGGAACGGAGTTCCGCTTGGAAAACACGAAGAGGGCGAAGCAATCCTGTCGCCTCGACCAAAAAAGAAGAGTCCTTCTCGGCAACGAGGAGGGCTTTCTTGTCGCATCTATCCCGCTTTGACAGTGAATCGAGCGAGTTTTTCCAACAAAGCGAAAAAACTGAGAATAGTTGTCTTTGGATGACTTTGTGGACGAATCGTGTGACGATCAGCCTCTCCCCCCTCGGCACTATCTTAGGTGCTTGCCGCTAATGCAGCTTGTCCGCTGGGTGTGTTCCAGGGCAATTCTTGATAGAGAAAATTAGGCAGTTCGATTTTTGGTTCAAAACTTCGAAAAAAGATCGGGGTCGACGCGCTAGACATGGGGGGGATGAGCCAAGGCCAATCGCCATGTACTGTGCGCTGGTTTCGATCTTCTTTTTTACAAAAATTAGCGAATTCTGAAGTGACTGTATGGTGATCCACGATTCGATACCCGGTGCGCTCAAATGACCAGAGCACGGCTTCATTCAATGCCACCAGCGCGCGATCGATCCAAAACTGTGCGTGTTTGCTTGGGTCGAGCCCGATCGCCGCGGCGACCTGTGGTAATTGATTGTAGCGTTTCAGGTCTGCAAGATTTCGAGCGGCGATCTCGGTCGACACGTAATGGCCACTGAAAGGAGCTGCTGGATAAATGGCTTGCTCGGAAGCAAATAGCATGTCGGAGACAAATGGTATGGCATACCAGCGTAGCCCCAAGGACTCTATGCCAGGATGCTCGGGGTGACGGATCGTGACCTCGGCGACGTACTCTTTTGGAATTGTCCGTAGATGTAGCTTGCCGCGAAATTGCAAAATGATCGGCAGGATATCGAATCGGCTACGCTGATGGGGGGGCTGCCAGCCGAGATCAATCGCGATTTGAGTCAAATATATGTTCATCGGATCGCCCAGCACTGATCCATCGCTCGCTTGGTAGCCCGCATAACGAATGAGCTGGTGGTTCCAAATGCGAGTCTCGGCTTGGTCCGGATCAAATTCTGGGAAGACTGTGATGAATGATTCTGCGCCCCGATTAGCATCCGCACGTTTCAAATGCTCAAACAGCGCATCGAAGCTCTCCTCGACTGAATTGGCACTTCTCGCATCGATCACACGCAGCGAACGCCAACGTGCGCGTCCGCTGCAGCGCACGGAATTACGCCATGCCCCCTGCGCATCTTTTTGCAAATCAATTTCCGTTGCGCTCGACACCGATGGCTTGAGTCGTTTGTAGAGTTCATCGGCGGACCAGAGCTTCTCAACCGTAATCTCTGGCTGATCAGTACCGCTTGTTTGAGTCGAGTATGGGCAAGCAGTTGGTTTATTCGGATTCATCGTCGTGCATTAATTAAGATGCAGTATGCAACACAAAATGCCTCTATGGGCAAGCGAAGGTAGGGGTATTATGGGGAATGGCGGCAGAGTATGGAATGGAGGAGTGTCTTAATTCTTGAGGGTTAATTCAAGATTAGGCGGGTGGTGGAGGTCTTCTAACCGAGTCATCCCTGAGTCAACCGACTACCAAAAGGCTGAGTTAGTCACGTATTAGCATTCGATACAAGTAGGCAGATCAACCAAAGTGAGGATCCTTTGCAGTCGATCGATGCTTTCGTACAGTTCTTCGCGGATTATCGTTAGGCGCATAAAAAGAAATCCAGTCGGCAGCGAGAATCCAGAAATCACAGAGCAATTGCTCAGCAAACCCCAACGAATGGTCTTTATCGATCCTTGCCGCCTCGCACTGTGCGGGAATCAGCTCGTCGACCAGTGGGGTCTCTATGTTTTCTTCCACGCAGTGTCGGGCGACAGATGTGAATGCGCTCAGCCGGTCCGGATCGTCAACTCTGGACGGCAGATGATGTGTTTGTTGGAGATAGCTAGCCTCGAGCTCGATTATTTTAACCGCCGGTACCCTTTTTTTTGCGCTTGGTGGGCTGCACTTTTTTACCTCTCTTTACCTTGCTTGTATTTGGTTGCGGGTCGCCCGCATTCCAGCGCTTAGCCTCTGATAGCCGCTGATTTAGTTTCTTATGATTACATGTATCCCAATCCATTGATTCTTCCCTGTTTGATTTTACCGACAAACGACATGCTGTGCGCATTTCTGTGTGGCCCGAAGCTGCACGCTTTATTCTGCCTTGTCCATCCTGTTTCGCGGCGACCTTAGGCGAGCAGCTTGGCCCTCAAGTGCTTGCCTCTGTATGCGCTCTACGCGGCCGCGCTCTTCGCAATCAATCATTAAGTCGTGCTCCTTTGCAGCACAGTCCGCCACTGCGGCAGCGCTCTTCTTGTCTCAACTCAGTAAGTTTTTTTCACGGCTGACGATTAAATTGTGTGTTCAAAAAGCTAAATTTAGTCGTGGTCGGACAGCTAAAGCAAGGGCTTGGGCAACAGGCCTGTTGTCATGCGATTGCAGCAGCGTTGATGATCGGACTCTTTCCGATCATGGGGTTTTCGACCTTAATGAATACTTTTATCGCGGCGTATTTTCGGCTGAATCAGCCAGTGGTACAGGTTTGTAACTGGATCATTGCCCCTGTCAAAATTGCCCTCATTTTCCCGTTTCTGCGATTAGGTGAGTGGCTATTTCAAGCGAACCCTTTTCGCCTCAGTCTTACTGAATTTAGTACACGCTTTTTTAATGACTTCGCTACCACAACTGCCGAATTTGCGTGGACCTTCGCTCATGCGATCGCGGGATGGCTAATCTGTGCGCCTTTGATTTATGGTGTTATCTTTCGAGTCTCGAAGGTGCTGGTCCCTAAAAGACTGGCGAGTCATCCAAGCCGAGTCGCTGAGTAAGTGATCTGCAAATCGGTCTAGTTCGGCGGCTGTTCCTTTTGCCCTGCTTGAAGCAGCTGGGTTTGATTGACTGTCGCCGATTATTTCAATGGCTTCGCGCTGTAAGGTGCGCTACAATTGCACGATATTTGTCGAATGCAGCTACCAACGAACTATTCTATTCCAATTCATAGAAAATAGAGTTTACTAGTGCATCATTATTTTATGTTCACGTCCTTTTGTTTACTGTCGATTGTCTCGTTCTTCTGCTATGGAGCTAGTTGTGTCTTCTCTGCCCACATGGTTGTCGAGTTTCAGCGCTATGGCTTAGCGCCGTTTCGATTGCTCACTGGATATTTGCAACTGCTTGGTGCGACAGGCCTCTTAATTGGCTTGCTAGTGAGTCCCACTATCGGGCTGATTGCTTCGATTGGTCTTAGCGTCCAGATGCTGCTTGGCTTTTGCGTGCGTATACGGATCCGTGATACGATTGGGCAATGCTTACCCTCGTTTATCTATATGTGGATCAACGCAGGACTGGCATTGGAATTCCTCAGTCGCTTAGCCTTAAGCAGCTAATACGATGATGCCGATGCACAAGGCTAGCATCACCAGCGCAGGAATCGATTTTTTGAACGGATCCTTCACTTTAAGGTGCATTAATAGCGCACCCACCATAAGCAGCCCGAGCAGACTAGCAAACGGGATAATCAGCGGATCGAAGTATATACCTAGAATTAGGGCAAGCGCAGCGGTGATTTTCAAGCCGCCGATTAAATAAACACTCCAATTCGGCAGGCCATAATTGGCAAATTCGGCCTTCATGTCCGCTGCTGTTCCGCCGCGGTAGGCGGTGCCTTGATTGTAACGAAGGAGCCAGACATTAATAATCCCGAGCCCAGCGATCAGTTGTAATAGATGTTGAATAGTGTCCATTAGCGAAATGTGGCTGATCTCTAGGTTTTAGTCAAATACAGTAACTGCTCTGAGTGAGATTCGGCGGTGTGCTGGTAATCGTCTGTTGGGTCGATGCCGAATCGATGCTCAAAGTCCTTTGCTTATCAGCTGGAGGCATTGGAGTCATTGCTGGGGCGCTTACCTGAGGATGTCGTACTGAGCATCGCGTCGATACGTTCCATATAGATGGCGTGTTGCTCTGGGTTATGGTAGGAGCCCGCGGCGTGCGGCTCAGGTTCTGTGTTTTGCTGCTTTTTAGGAATAATGTGGATCTTGCGCCCCGTGCCTAGTTCGTAGGTGAGTTGAAGGGTATCGCCGTTGGGCTGCTGCGTGACTTGTAGATTTTTTTTCCGAGTTTGCATATTAAACTATCGTGCAGTCGCAATTAACCCTACAAAAAAAATGAATGCTTCATCGTATGCTTTTTGCGCCACTGGGTGGCAGAGTTTTCGAGCTAGACTCTTGCGTATGTAATATACTTGGGCAATTTCATACAGGTATGAAGGTGACTTCGGGATTAATTGTCAGTATGATCGCCAGCTGTGTGTGTGTGGCATCGCTCTTGGCAAAACCACAGGTGACAGCAGAGATGAACACACTTTTTAAATTTACTGGTGAACACGCCGACAAGCCATGGCTGAGCAGCAACGATGGCGTTATGGGCGGCCGCTCTGCTGGCAGTGCGACGATCGGTGACGATGGAATGCGCTTCAGTGGCACTCTTTCGCTGGAGAACAATGGTGGCTTTTCTTCAGTATACACTCGTGGCAATTTCGATCTTTCGGATGCCGAAGGTGTTCGCCTGAGAGTACTTGGTGATGGCCGAACTTATCAGCTGCGCTTCCACAGTGACGCGCTCTTTCGTGAGGGTTGGGCGGTTAATTTTGCGGCGGATTTCCAAACCACCGCAGGTGAGTGGATCGAGGTGTTTGTGCCTTTTAGCGAACTAGAGCAAAGTTGGCGAGGCCGGCAGCTCTCGGGCTATGCCTTTAATGCTAAAGACATTCGCCGCATGGCGCTGATGCTCGCGGATAAACAAGCCGGTCCCTTTTCTCTGCGGGTCGCTTGGATCGCAGCTGAATAAAAAAACATCGAACGCGGTCAGTTTCAACGCAGCAGCATTGCTAGCCTAACATCGATCGAGATGCTTAATCGTCGAAATCGAGTTCTGTTTGAGCGCTGGCAGCTTTTGCAGCTTTCGAATGACCTCGTACTGTTTTACGACTGCCGTGTTGCTTGACGATAGCTTGTGCTTCATTGAAAAAACCGTCGCTACGCCGAAGTGCGTAAATACGCTGCATAGCTTGTTTGCGCGCAAGCTTTTCATCGACGATCGGCAGTGGGTAGCCATTTAGTTTATGTGGCAGTACCCATGGCTGATGGATGCTTTGAGCCGAATAATCGGCGAGTTCTGGGATCCATTTACGGATGAACTGCCCTTCGGGATCATGATCCATACTCTGTTTGATCGGGTTATAGGCGCGGATCGTATTAATGCCAGTGGTGCCCGACTGCATTTGACACTGACTGTAGTGAATGCCGGGTTCGTAGTCGGTGAATAGCCGTGCGAGGTGCAGCGCGGGCGCTTTCCAATCGAGCCAGAGGTGGTAACTGGCGAAGCTCATCAGCATCGCACGCATGCGGAAATTAATCCACCCGGTAGCACTCAGCGCGCGCATGCAGGCATCGATCATAGGGTAGCCGGTGCGTCCGTTTTGCCATGCTTCGAAACGGTCGCTGTCGGGCGTCTTTTCGCGCAGCGAATCATACGCAGTGTGGAAGTTTTCGAATTCGATGCGTGGGGCGTCTTCGATTTTTTGGATGAAGTGACAGTGCCAGTGTAGCCGGCTATTAAAGGATCGAAGTGCCGCAGGCCATTTCCCTTTTTGTCCCCGTGCTTGTGCTTTGACTGCCAGGTTGCGTTGTTGGCAGGCAGCAACAATTTCGCGCAGTGAAAGGGTGCCGAAGGCGATATGAGCGGAGAGTCGCGAACAACTGTCAAAGGCAGTCACCGGCGAAGACATCTCGGTGCTGTAATGTTCGCCGCGCGTGTGCAGGAAACTTTCTAGTAGCGCCAGTGCATGGCTGCGGCCGCCGGTCTGGGTGGCTTGCAGGGGCGTCGGGTGTAGGTTCAAGTCGCTGGCCGCAGGCATCGATTCTGAGGTCGTGGCGACTGACTGTAATGCCTGTGGCGCGTCGAGGCAGACTTGGTTCATCAGCGCTTGCCATTGGCGACTCCAGCCATCGCGATTGTGCCGTCCACGAACCACTGCAAATTGCCGTGGTTGATGCCATGGGATGTTTTGCTGGCGTGCCCAGCGCTGAACGCTCCGGTCTCTACGGTAAGTCCAGTCGTTCCAGGTTTCTTGATGCGACCAGAGTGCTTCGATCGAGTGTTCGTTGTGCAGGGCCTGCAAAATATCGCTGGCTTTGCCACAGCGAACCACCAGTGGCGTGCCGTAGTGCTCAATCAGCTGTGCATTGAGTTCAGCGAGGCTTTCGTTAAGAAAGCAATAGTGGCGATGACTGAGGTCAGGTTGTTGCCAGAGCTCGGGCTCCATGATATAGAGCGGCACTGTCGGGCCACGGCGAGCCGCCTCGCTAAATGCCAGGTGGTCGGAAATCCTCAAGTCTCGCTTGAACCAAACTACGTGTGCCATGGTCGATTGGTCAGTGCTTATACGATTTCACCTGCGTCAACTGCCTGTAAGAATCGGGTGCTGTCTGCGCGGATTAGATCTACCTTCGCGGCGTCCATCTTGCTCAAGGTTCGGTAGGGCATGCCCATTCGTGGGTTCGCTCCAAGCTTGTCTTGCTGGCGGATTAAAAAATCCCAATAGAGATAATTGAACGGGCAGGCGTCGGGCCCGTTCTTTTTCGAAACCTTGTAGGAACAGCCTTTGCAATAGTCTGACATGCGGTTGATGTAGGCTCCACTAGCTGCGTAGGGCTTCGATGCGAGTAGGCCACCGTCGGCGAACAGCACCATGCCACTCACATTGGGTAGCTCTACCCATTCGTACGCATCTGCATACACGATCCAGAACCATTGGTTGACTTCTTTGGGGTTGAGACCAGCCAACAGCGCAAAATTGCCGAGCACCATTAACCGCTGGATGTGGTGCGCATGCGCATTTGCTTTGGTTTCGGCCACACATTGTCGCAGGCAGTTCATCTTAGTGGCGGCGCTCCAGTAAAACTCCGGCAACGGTCGCTCTGCCCCGAGGAAATTTTCCGATACGTAATCTGGCATCTTTAACCAATAGATCCCGCGCACATATTCGCGCCAGCCCAGTATCTGACGGATGAAGCCCTCGGCGGCATTCAGTGGGGCCAGTCCGTCGCGATAAGCTTGCTCTACTTTTTGGATACATTCGAGCGGGCTGAGTAGCCCGCAATTGATGTAGAAGCTCAGATGCGAGTGATACATCCAAGGCTCACCTTGCAGCATCGCATCTTGGTAGTCGCCAAAGTGGCACAGTCGCTCGCGGATAAATTGCTCTAGCGCCTGCTGGGCTTGGGCTGCAGTCACAGCAAAATGAAACGGCTCCAAGTCGCCAAAATGCTCACTAAACTCGCGACCGACTAATTCGAGCACTTCCTGAGTGATGCTGTCTGGCTCACTCAGGTAGGTCGCCGGGATGTCCAGCCCACTCTTCGCTGGCTTGCGGTTCTCGGCGTCATAGTTCCACTGCCCACCGACCGGCTTGTCGTCTTCCATTAGAATCCCATAGGTACGCCGCATCTCGCGGTAGAAAAATTCCATGCGCAACTGCTTGCGACCCTCGGCCCATGTTGCGAACGTATCCTTGGTGCATAGAAATCGGTTATCGTCACGAATTTCCAGCGGAATAGGGAAGTGGGTTTTCCAGCTTTCGATCTCTTTGAGTACGGTATATTCGCTCGGCTCGGTGACGACGATTTGCGCTGGACTGAGCGCCTTAAACGCCCGCTCCAGCTCACCAGTCAAACTGCCCGCATTGTCGGGGGCATCATATCGGATGTATCGGGTGCGGTAGCCAGCTGCTTCTAGTTCCGCAGCAAAATGGCGCATAGCAGAAAAAATGAAGGCGATCTTTTTTTTGTGGTGCGGGACCCGCGTCGCTTCGTTACGGACTTCGCACAACAACACCATATCCCGCGCCGCATCAATATCCGACAGGCTGGTAATCTGGTGGCTGAGTTGATCACCTAAAATAACACGTAAAATCATATTTATATAAACGTGCCGCGAGCTGTCGAACTTACATGCTGTAGTTAATTAGTCTTAAAGTGAGTCGGATTCAACCAAGGCATCCCGCGCGTTGTTTGCATTGCGTCACCAAGTGTTACTCCGAGCACTCTGCTTCGATGGCATTAATCGCAGCTTTGAATGTGACCGATGCCTCGGATTTGAACCGCCACTCCTATCGCCATTGCGCTTGCTGCTCGCTGTCTGTCGCGCATGTTTGGCATATGGCATCCGAACAGAATCCTGAACCACACAAGCGACGAGTGCGTTATAAGGGCAAGAACCCGCGTCGCTTTGAGGACAAATATAAGGAGCTCAATCCCGAGCGCTACACCGACACCGTCGCCCATGTGCTCGCAGGCGGTAAAACGCCTGCCGGGCAGCATGTGCCTATCATGCTGGCCGAGATCATGCAGGTACTCTCAGTCTTGCCGGGAGAGCGGGCGGTCGACTGCACGCTCGGTTATGGAGGTCATGCCGCAGAACTGTTGAAAGCCGTACAGCCCAGCGGCTGCTTGCTGGCGGTCGATCAAGACCCCATCGAGTTGCCAAAAACGCAGACGCGTCTACGCTCAGCTGGCTTTCCGGCAGGATCACTGCAGTGCGAGCGCACCAACTTTGTCGCCCTGCGCGGACTGCTGGGTAAGATCGGTTGGCACGACGGGGCCGATGCCATTCTCGCCGACTTGGGCGTCTCTTCGATGCAGATCGACAATCCAGCTCGCGGTTTCAGCTTTAAACACAAAGGGCCGCTCGATATGCGAATGAACCCAAATAAGGGTATCTCAGCCAGCGCCTTGATCGAACAATTGAACGAACCAGAATTTACGGCTCTGTTGCGCGAAAATGCGGATGAGCCCAACGCGGCACGTTTAGCCACCGCCTTGGCTGGACAGACATTTGAGACCACCGGAGCACTTGCTAGTGCCATAGAGCAGGCGCTACCAAAATCGTTTGACGAAGATCGAATCAAACTCAGTCAGAGACGTGTGTTTCAGGCTCTCCGTATTGCGGTCAACGATGAGTTCAAAGTCCTCGATGGCTGGCTGCGCGGCCTCCCTGACTGCCTGAGGGGCGGTGGGCGCGTTGCTGTACTGACCTTCCATAGTGGCGAGGATCGACGGGTCAAAAAGGCCTTCCGAGCCGGACTGATAGATGGACGTTACAGTGCAATCAGCGAGAGCGTCATCCGCGCCCCCTTCAGCGAGCAGCGCGACAACCCTCGGTCCAGCTCTGCAAAACTGCGTTGGGCGGTGAGGGCGCCGACTGCTGCGCTCTTAATGTAGCGCGCCAGCTCGTATCCGCTGGCACAGTCTTTATTTAAAGCGATTGACCCTTTCGCTGAAAGGACTTAAATCTAATTATTTTAAAGCTTAAAATAATGGCTAAGCTTATCTCGGAATCTAACTGCCCCAGCTCGTAACCCGTCCGATGAAATATAGTCCTTTGCAACTTCTTTTTCCTGGGCTCGTCGTGGTGGCTACGATCATAAGCTATAGCGTATTTGTAGACCAAGATGCGCCCGTCGTAGGTGATTCAAACGCTGCACTCGTAGTCAATCGAGCGGCAGCGAAGACTGCTGATTTTCCCTCAAGTCTAAGCTATCAGGCTGACCATGTGCCTGCACAGTCCAACGGTACCGAAATAGCGTCGACTCAAACGAACGATCCGCTCAAGCGACGGAGTCGACAAACACACCAAATCTAGACTTTGACGGACAACAGGTCGCAGGAGGGCAGCCGGAGTCGCCTGAAAGATCAGAAGACTTGGCTCCTTTGCTGCAGTCCACGGCAAGGCCGAAGGGCTTGGAGATTATTTCGGAAGTAAAAGCGGACCCCGAAGATCCCCGTTATGCTGATTTTTTGGAAAACGGTCTGAAAGAGGTGATGGACTATTTGGACGGCGTTTACAGTGAAAGAGACAATATTGATAAAAACACCGAGAATCTGGCACTCGACGAACTACTCTTAACTGAAGACTCCGATGTCAGAGTTTATTTTTTAAAGGAAGGCACCATTTTTCAAAATACCCTAGGAATCGAAAATAATGGTGATCAAAGCCTCATTTTCCCAAATGCGTCTTCTGCGTATTCCTAGCTCACAGATGCAGAGACTCGAAGCACCGAAACCAACGAAAATATACCCTTAATCCCCGGAGACTATGTTGATTTAGGACAGCTTAAAAAGGGTAGTTTAGTCGACCTGTTCTTGATTCGAGACGGTGCGCAAAACGAAGGTGCTTGGTGTTTTGGGTCGATCCAGAAAGTAACCCCGATCAAATAAATCACGCAAAGCTGCTGGCAGTTTATGATGAAAATACTCTGATCATCGGCTTTGAAGACCAGCCAGGCGGGGGTGACAAAGACTACAACGACCTCGTTATTGCAGTTGAAATAAATCCAGCAACTGGCCGATAGCCCAGCTATACCAGAGAGGCAACGGCAGCGGTTAACATGAGAACATGCTACCTTTTAAGCGGCGCATACATCAGATGAACCGATAGACGATTTTTTGCCACAGATCGCCGATCACTGAGGTGCCCCAAAGCCGATCGTGGTAGTCTTCTCGCACCAGATACATATGGTCTTTGAAATCCCAGAAGATGATGGTTTTCCCCTCCGGTTTGAGTGCCAATAAGCCCTCGATATTGCGAAGATTTGCGACGTGTAGCATCAGGTAGTCCGCGTTCGACTCGTTAAATTCTTGATATAAGCGTTTGGTCAAAAGATCGAAATGAAGGTAAGTGGATGAGGTAAGCCAATAGATTTGACCTGTGGGCACCGTGGGGTGCGTTTCATGAATGTAGCGGATCACATCGCTGGAGATCGAGCTGATCATAATATCTTTCTCTCGCCCACGGGCTTGAATGTCTTGGATGATTGCATCCGCGAGGCGGCAGTCCTCTTCATTATCGCCACGTGATTTGATCTCAATATTTAGCTTTTTATTAACGGATCCGATGATGTCTCGATAGCGCACGATCTGCCCATCGCTGGCGTCCATCAGTTCAGCGTAGGTCGAGTTTTTGATGGTCGCCAGCTTGCCAAATAGGCGCAGAAGTCGCTTGTCATGAAAGACCACAATCTCTCCGTCTTTGGTGTATTGAACATCGAACTCGATGAATGCATACTGGGGGTCTTGGTCTGCCGCGAGCAGAGCTGAATAGCTGTTCTCCAAGTAATCAATGGACGCGCCGCGGTGTGCGCCTACGGTACAGGGGAAGTCTGGCAGCGACTCAGTAGATCGGCCGATGTGGGTCTCCATCACCTCACTCAAGCTGGTGATGTGGCGCAGGAATCCTCGATCTGTCAGCAGCCAAACGAGTAGCACTACGCCGGCCAAAGCGAATGGCTTGAGGATTTTGATAGCTGCGTTCCGTCGGGTGCCTTTAGTCAGCTGATTGTGGATCCTCATGAGAGTGCACTGACAGTCAACTATACGGCGCCTAACCACGGCTCGGCATCGAGCAAGGCGCTTAGTTCCGGCCAGCCACCTGTTTGCTGCTCTTGAAGCACGTAAAGATACAAGGCAAGTTCGCCTGCTGGATACGTATCGCGCATTGCTGTAAGTGCTTTGCTCAGCAACGTCGGATCCATGACCTCTGGGAATTTCTCGACCATGCCTGCGCCGTCATGCTTGATGTTCATCCGATCCAGGAAGTCGATTAACATTTCTTGGCGACCGCGCATCAGCCAGACCTCCAGCACTTGCATCGCAATCTGCTCGGCTGGCTTACGACCGCAGGCAGCAGTCAACAACGTAACCTGCTTCTCCGGCGATTGCTTGGTAATGAAAACTGGGCGCATTTTTTGCTGCTCAGCGAGCTGCTGGACCACGCCCTTATAGGACTCACGCTCCTCTTTACGGAGATAAGTGAAAAGTGTTGCTGCCAGCGCAGTCGGCATGGTTTGAAAGATTTGATATGCAAGCATATGCAGACAACACTTCATCTCGCAGGCTTGCGGCAATGCTAAAATTCAGCCGGCAGTGGTTAAATCCGATTATATTAAAGAAGATGACTGGGGTGAAGTGGCTCTGTTAATGATGACTCGCCGGCTGCTGCTGCTCTTGTGTTGCCTTTTTTTGGTCACGTAATTTTTTGTGATCATGGTAATTGCTAGGACCTCTGCGATGGTTATAATCAAATTCTGAATCATGTAATAGCGCAAACTCAGAGGGATTTCGTCGCGTAAAATGCATCGATAATTTGAGCGCTTGCGATCGTGCCAAGCCATTCGAATTAGGGTGCCGCTTTCTGTAGGATTTAAGTCTTTGGCTTTTATATTTGGTCTAGATGTCAGGACTTACGTCTTAGTGCCGCCGCGCTTGATTGGGGGATTGACTGGTTTTTGTATGTTATTCCCAGCAACTAGCTTTGGCCGCTGTCTGCGGCAGGCTTCTGAGCAGTAGCGCACTGCATCCCAGCAATTGGCCCAGCGCTTGCGCCAGGTAAATGGCCGCTGGCAGTGAGCACACATTTTCTCGGGCAGATTTTCTTTGCGGACTGTTTTATTGTTACGACGCACGTTAAACAAACGTGTCAGCCGCGAAGTCCTTTCAGTTTTTTTAGAGATTTTTAAAAAGTCCTTGGTTCTAAAAAACGGCTTGTCGTCACTCTCGCATCTACGTCTAGCTCTTTTTGCCAGCTCTCAGGCATAGCCGCCATTTAACTGGCACCGATGTTCTCGTAGTGTTCCCCTCCGATCAGGTCTTCTCCGCGGCCTCTGCTGCGAGTTCGGCCTCAAAATCGGCTTCCTCCTTCGCTATAGCATCTGCTTCGCTTTGCTTGATGGCTTCCTCGGCAGCTACGAGCTCGGCTTCCTTTTCAGCCTCAAGTTTTTCGACCTTGGCAGTCTCGCGAGCGAAACGCTTATCGATCTTCTTCTGCTCTCGATCGCGGCGTTTTTGATCTTTGCTTGGTGTGAAGGCCATGGTGGAATCTTTTTGAAGTTCTTGTGTTTGGTGGATTTTGTTCGATGCAGCAGCTACATTGTCGTAATACCTTGCAGAAGTGGTCGAAAACAAGGGAAAAAGTAGAATGCGACAAATAAGTAAAGTAAATGGTGGGAGGCCTTAACCTTGATTTGAGCACCCAATTTCTGCTTTGTATGAGTAATTTGGACTTTTTTATTTTTTCAAATAAGATTAATTGTACGCCATGAGTATTCAGCGACAAGAAACAAAGCAACGTATGAGCCGCATCGTTATTCACCATGACACCGTTTATTTATGCGGGCAGGTGTGTGCCGACGCAACCAAGGGCATCGCGGCACAGACCGAGACCATGCTGGAGAAAGTCGATGCGCTGCTGCTTCAGGCAGGATCAGACCGTGAGCACATGCTGTCGGCAACCGTCTACGTGCGGGATATGAAAGATTTCGCAGCCATGAATGCTGTCTGGGACGCGTGGGTGCCTGCAGGTTATGCTCCAGCACGAGCTTGCGTGGAGGCGCGTATGGCACGGCCTGAGCTCCTAGTGGAGATCTCAGTGGTAGCCGCGCTCAAGCAATAGATCGATTCTGGCCGTCACACAGTGGACCTGCTCTGCTGGACTCGCCTAACAAATGTTAGTAGGGAATGTGGTATGTCCTCGTATCATATCTTTCCTGAACGCCGGTAAGGGATAATGTTTAATTTAAATGTCACCTAGCTGTGCGCTTTATTCTCGATGAGGCTACTGACTCGAGAGGGGGGGGGAGGGCCATATTGAGGCGCTACGCGGTTTAGCCGTTCTTCGCTGTTGTTTGCTTAGTGAGCAGCCGCGCGATTTGAATTTTCCAAACAGCGTCTTTGGGTGGCGTCAGCTGCGACGCCTCGCCTTTCTTTAGCCGCCGCATCTGTGCGCACACGATCGACTCCCACTGTGCTTCGTTTAATGCCTGCAGGTCGGCACCTTCTCGGTTCACATTGAGATGTTTCTCTGTGATGTCTTTTGCGAGTGCTGCTTTGCGCTTGATACCCCGAAGCATGCTTCGGTTTTTTGGGAAGGGCAACGCGGCGGCGTTGCCACGGTGTGGAACAGGCGTGTGGAAACGGCAGAGCGTTGTTTTATTGTGGTCATGTCGCTGTCCGATGGGAATACCCCCAGACGAATACCTCGGAGCTTGGCCCGTCAGCTCTACCCGTTGGGATATTGCATACAGTATGCCAGCACACAGATACTGGTGGCGGTTGCGACATTGTAGCTGTACGGGAGGCCCCAGATTGGTATCTCCACGACGGCATCTAGTATCTCTAGGCATTCAGGCGTGAGTCCATCGCGCTCCGCTCCGATCACCAACACGCACTTGTGAGGGAATGCATATTCACCTAGGGCGTTCGAATTCGTCGTTTGCTCTAAGCCTACGAGTTGATAGCCGTCGAGTTTGAGCTTTTTAAGGACAGGAACCAAGCTGCGCTTCACTGTCAGTTTGACGTTCTCGGCGCCGTCTCGGGCGATCTTAGGGTCGACTTTGCCATTACCGGTGGCAATTACCTCGCTGACTCCGCAGCAGCCCGCAGTTCGCATGATTGTCGATAGGTTCACCTTACTGTGCAAAGGGGAGCATGCGATGATCAATGGCCGTTCCTGAGTCAGCTCTGCCGGTGGCTTGTGCCTGAGGTGTTCAAATTTTAAATCACTCATGAGCGCTGTCTATTCATAGTCGAATGTTGAAAATAGAGTTTGATATGTAACATTTTCGAACGCTAGTGGGAGTGTCATTCCAAGCAAGGGAATTGATTTTTGCTAAAAGGGTATGATCCTCTTTTGTCTCTCATGGCCAAGTTGAAGTGTGACCGATATATTTAGAAGATCTGTTACCTATGTTCTCGGATCATACATTTTGTATATCTGATATCTTTTGCTTTCCTCTGAGGCTCTCTTTACTAGGCTTTTTTATATGCCTGATAAAAGTTCAAAAAAGTCACCGGAGATTCACTCTGATAATATGGTGTGGACGCGCATCTTTTATGGCCGAGAGGTCATGGAGCGCATCATTGAGACGATTTCTAAGAAGCAAGAACTACAGCAGCATTACATTTGCCGCTATGTGCTACGTGCTGCGATGGCTGGGCTCATTATTACGCTAATATATATGTTCACCTGCCAAGTAAAGGCCGACTTGGGCGATCTGCTCAATCTGGGTATTTCAAAATACATCACCTCGTTCACTTTCAGTGTCGCATTGGTATTTATTTATTTTACCAACTCCGAACTTCTGACGAGCAATTTCATGTATTTTACCGTCGGTATCTACTACCGAAAAATAAAATACTCGCAAGCGCTCCGAGTTCTAGGGCTCTGTTTATTCGGCAATATCCTCGGAATCATATTCATCGCAGGCCTAGTTGCTTCGTGCAATATAATCTCTCCCGAAATGCAGCAGCTCTTACTAAACGCGGTGGAGCTAAAGACTGTCGGCAGCGATGCGTGGACGATCTTTGTCAAAGCGATCTTCGCCAACTTTTTTATTAACGTTGCGATCATCATCGCGATGCAGATGGGCGAAGATTACAGCGCCAAAATTTTTGCCTTACTCGCAGGGGTCACGGTGTTTGCTTATATGGGCTTTGAACACGTCATCGCCAACTCAGCACTCTTTGTGCTGGCGCTCTTTTTGGAGCCTCAATCGGTTGATCTGATGCATACGGGGAAGAATTTTATTTTCTCGTTGCTTGGCAATTATATTGGGGGCGGGCTCATTGTCGGCCTATTTTACGCATTCCTAAACGACGATCGGCAGATTCAGTAAATTTTGGGCTGATGGCAGAGGATCCTTCTTACGTTAATCAGCTAATTGATCACTGATCTATAAGACTTAGCGTTTCCTGGCGTGGCTTAGCGGGTTATTTTGCTCGTAGAGTGCAAATCAGATTCCTAGCTCCATGGAGGGGCACTGTTCTAGCCCAAGCCTGAGAATTGACCAGCGGCTTCGCTTGTAATCGCTGATGAACCGCTTTTTTGACTACTCCTTTATTCGCCACACCTTGACGGGCTTCCCCTTCCAGGTCTCTGTCGCGATTTTCTTGAGAGCTGCATCCACTGCGTCGCGGGCCACTGCAGCATACGTCCAACTGTCGCACACATTAATTTGTCCGACCTGATTGCCCCGCAACCCGGTCTTACCCGTCAGAAGACCGAGGATATTTCCTGCGCCTATTTTCTGGCGCTTGCCGAGCCGGATATGCAACGTGACCATTGGTGCCATCGCAATCGGTGAAGACAACACCTTGCGAGACGGCAAGGCCGACGTCTGCAAGGTCTTGCCGAAATGCGATTCTAGCGCGTCCATGTTCGAGTTGTCCCGCGAGCCGAATAATGTATGGGCAACCCCTTTGCTGCCCGCGCGCCCCGTCCTTCCAATCCGGTGCACATGCACTTCCACGTCCCGAGCCATCCGGTAGTTGATCACTGCATCCACAGAATCGATATCCAGCCCACGCGCCGCTACATCCGTAGCCACCAGCACGGACACGCTCTTATTTGAAAAGAGCACAAGCGTTTCGTCGCGCTCGCCTTGATCCAAGTCGCCATGCAGAGCCATTGCGCTGAAGCCGAATCCAAGCAACTCGTCGCGCAGCTCCTGCGCTTCTACTTTCGTGCTACAAAAAACCACCGCCGTCTCCGCACGCTGCTCCTGCAGCAACAGGCGCAACGCCATCAGACGTTCTCCTTCGCCACACTTGTAAAAGAACTGCTCAATGCTCCCGTTATCAGGGCTCGCTTCGACCTGAATCATCATCGGCGCATTCATCACCTTCTCCGCGATCGACTGAATCGCCTGCGGATAAGTCGCGCTGAACAATAAGGTCTGCCGACCCGCTGGCGTCTTCGCGATGACCGCATCCACCTCTTCCTGAAAGCCCATCTCGAGCATGCGATCCCCTTCGTCGAGAACTAGAGTGCGCAGCGCTTCCAAGCGTAGGGCATTCGTGCGCAAGTGCTTCCCGATACGCCCCGGTGTTCCCACTACGATGTGGGCGCCATGCTCCAAAGACTTCACCTGAGGCCGCGACGGCATACCCCCGCAAAGTGTAAGCACTTTCACGTTCGGACTCATTCGCGCGAACTGTCGGATCGCCTTCGAAACCTGATCCGCCAACTCGCGTGTCGGGCACAAGACCAAAGCCTGCACCTGCAAGCTGCTCGTATCCAAACGCGCCAATATGCCCAAGCCAAACGCCGCGGTCTTACCGGAGCCCGTCTTGGCCTGACCGATCACATCCTTGCCCAGCAATATCGGCGGCAAGCTCTGCGCCTGTATCGGAGTCATCTCCGCATAGCCCAATGATTCGATGTTTTTCAGCAGCTCTTGCGGCAGACTGATAGATGAGAAGTTTTTCGCGTTCAAAATAGTGTCTTTAGCTGGCAACAGATAGCATCCGTCAGCACAGATCAACCCCCATCCGATCTCAAATCCCAAACGCTTCACCTGTCTTGTCGTCGAGAAACAGCTCCTTGCTATCGTTCCCTCGACAGATGATGGCTGTCTAGGCGAGTCCTACGAAGCCGGATCATAAACGGATCCAAAATATGAGGGTGGTCGCTTCTGTCTGCATTGTATTACGCTGTGACGTGTCGCTCGGATTGATACGTTGTTTGTGTGGCATGCAATGCAGAGTGGCAGCCGGGCAGATAAGTGGTTGAATATTTATATTTTTTGCCGCCTTTTGTTGTCCTTTAATCGCCAATTACTTCCTTTGATGGCAAGCCGATAGCGTTGGGTCGGGCTTCTTGGGGAGTCGGTTGGGTGCGTTCGATCTAGTTGCCTTTGAGCGCGGGCGAGTCCTTACCTCTTAAACTGATAATTCTTGAAGGCATCTGCATCGACTGAGTTCTCGATGCCGTCGGGGAAGAGGGCGGCGAAGTCGTCGTAGGCTTCATGGACATCTTGGTTGGGAGGCCAGAAGATGCCGTCTTTGATTTGTTCGATAACGGCGGCGGCGCACGCTCTGGCCGAGTCGAGGTGGCTGTCGGTAAATCCTTCCCAGCGTTCGATGCCGCTCTTCTCAAGTGTTTGAGCGAGATTGAAATAGGCGACTGAGGGACGTTCGCTGCCGGCTTCGTGTTTGGCGAGCACGTAGAGTGGGAGTTGTAGGTCGGTCCAGCGGTAGGTTTTGCCCTCGTGCTCGAAGAAAGCTTCCTCAGGTAGGTGCGTGGGTGGTGCTTTTTTAGCGACCACAACGAGGTGTGTCTTTTCCGGATTTGCAGCTGAGTTACTGGTCTTGTAGTCGATCAATTCGAGGCGTTCGCCGCGTTGATCGATCCGGTCGATGCGGCCCTTAATGGTAAAGCCGGCGAGGGGGATTTCGAAGGATTCTTCTGTATTCAGTATTTTGATACTGCCATTATGTTGCGTGTCTTCGACTTGGTGTTGGCAGAAGGCGTGGATACGCGCCATGACCGCTTCGTGCTGCAGCCGTAAGGCGAAGGAGAGCTGGTCGCCATAGCGGTGCTTGAGCATTTCTTCGGCGATGGCGTGTAGCTTTTTGACTAAGGTGGCTAGGTCGGTGCTGCTGTCGAAGGTGTAGCCATTGAGCCCGGCGACGGTGTCGTGCACGAGGTTGCCAAAGGCGGCGGGGTTGAGCTCGCGTGTTTCGACATCGACCGGGCGCATCTTTAGTATGTGCCTGAGGAAGAATCGGAAGGGGCACTGCAGGTAGCTTTTAAAGGCGCTAACTGAAATCGAGGTAGGCAATTCTAAGTCAGGCGGCGGCGAGAGTTTCCATGCGGCGCTGTGCTCGATGTCGGCACTGCTGTCTTCGGTCTCGCTGAAGAGCAGTCGAGTGCGGCTGAGGAGTGTGTCGGACGCGCCTTGAAAGAGGAGGCGTGAGGGTTTGAGGGGTGTGTGATCGTCGCCCGCTTGTGGCACGAGGATGTCGATGTGGCCGTGCTCGCCTGCGCGGCGGCGGCAGAGTGCTTCGAGCAGGTAGGCGTCGCGGGCGAAGCGCTGTGCGTTGGTGCGTAGGCCGAGTTCCTCGCGGAGGGCCTCGGGTAAAAAGGCATCGCCGATCACTGATTCGGGCACGATGCTCTCGTTCAGGCCGGCGAGGATCAGGTGCGGCGCATCGTTCCAAAGAAGTTCGAGCCAGCCGAGCAGATCGTGCGCTTCGCGTGGGCGGTCAGGATAGACTTTACTACGCTGCAGGCTCTGGCGAAAAACGGCGCGGCTGAAGGCTTTGGGGAGTTTTGAGAATAAGGTTTCCGCTTCGGCGGCGTTGTTGAGTAGCTGGCGGACGGCTTCGGCACGCTCCTTCCACTGGCTGCTGGCTTGGCCGGTAGTCTCGATTTTTTTCGTTGAGTAAATGTGCTGCAGCGCCTGCGCGAGTGAGTTGCTGAAGTTGCCTGATGTGTTGAGCTCTGCGGCGAGTGCGTTGAGTTGTGCGAGGGCGTCGTGCAGCGCCGAGTCTGTTTTGCGCGCGGCAAAGTGGATCAGTGTGGCTAGGTCGGGGGCGAGGTGGTTCTCGAACAGACGGTCGAGTTGGCGCAGCAGTTGGTTGGTTGTGCTGGTGGTTTTGAGCCAGATTTGAATGTCGGGGTGTTGCAGGAGCGTGCGGATCGTGGTGGTGCTGCGGTCTTCACAAAGTTGGCAAAGTAGCTCGGTGAGTCGCCCGACGCCGCCGATATCGAGCGCTTGCCCTTCGGGGTCGTAGCTGGCGATGTTTGCGCGCTCGAGGGCATCGACGACGATGGGGTTAAACGTCGGGTCGGCGAGTCCGATGAGCACGGATTCGGGGGCTTTGCCTTGCATGCTCTCAGCGATGAGGGCTGCAGCGGCTTTGGGAGAGGCGAAGGTTTGTAGATGGCAGCCCCATGCTTCGAAGGGCAGTGGGCGTTGTGACCAGTGCTCGGTAATCGGCCGCCCCCAGGTATCGAAGTGTGCGTCTTCAGGGCCGTAGATCCACACTTCGACTTGAATGCTTTCCTGTGCGCGTTTGATTGCTTGCAGCGGCAGTGGCTGTGGGTCGGGAGTGGCGGCGAGGATGATGCGCTTGATTTGCGGCGGTGCGACGTAGCCCTGTGCGGCTGTGCGGCGGGCGTGTTTGGAATCTTTGAGGGCCCGTGTTTGGAGTTGATCGAGGTAGAGGCCTTCGAGGCGGGCAAGTTCGCCCCACCGTGCGGGCTCGTGTCCGCTTTCGGCGGTGCGCTGTGCGGCGAGTGCGAGGTCGAGTCCTTCTTCGCCGAGTTCGTTACGCAGCTGCATGAGGCGTTGCGCCATGCCGAGTTGCCAACTGGTGTTTTGCTCAGGGGCAATCGGAAAGAGGGCTTCAAATTGTGTGCAATCAATCGCACCGAGCACGGTGACCCATGCGGCGGTGGCGCTTTCTTCGTTGGCGATCGGCTCGTCGGTGATCGCTTGCCCGAGGAAGACATCGGGCGTGACAATTTCGGGCGGAAATAAGCCGTGGTCGCCAGCAGCCAGCGCGAGGGCTTCGCGTAAGCGGCGGCCAGATTGCACGGTGGGGACGATGACTAGGTCGCTGCTAAGATCAATGCAATCGTGGTTCGCACTTTTGAGGAGCTGCTGAGTGATGGCAGGGAGCAGGGGGAGGTTCCAATCTAGGTGGATCGCGACGCGGTTGGGCATATGAGAGAAAGTGGGACGAAGCGCGAGTAGCGCGAAGATGGTGAACCGTCTGCGGGTTGCCCCGTCGGGGTGACCGAACTGGGTGCCCTTTGGGCAAGTGAAGGAGCAAAGTGACGAGTATTAGGAATTACGGAAACAAAGTGACGAGTATTAGGAATTATCGAAACAATGCGATGAAGCTGTGGAGGACGCGCCATTGAAAAAGCATCTCAAGTGCGAAGTATTGATAGAATCCTACGATACTCCAGTAAATCATTTGGTAACTGCGTTTGATAGTCTTGTGGCGTAACTGTTGTTGGGCGAGATAGGCGGCTGGCCATCCGCCGAAGAATTCAAGGAAGTGTAAGGTTGCTTCGGACACACGTGAAGCGCCTGCCTGTGCGCGACGTTTGTCGTGCCAATAAGCAGCGTAAGTGACGAGTGAGATTAGCACTAAGTAGGCCAGCGCGAAACGTGGTTGAGCCCACTGAAATGATTTGAGCAGGGCCAGTATCGGCAGGATTAGAAGGACTACGATCAGTCGGTGTGTGTGCATGGCTATGGTGTCGGGCACGGTGCGGTGGAATGCGTGCTTCGGATTGGCATTTTTAACTGCTTATCTTCGCTAATAAAACGCTTATCTTAGGATGATGTTGGAATATATTTACTGAGAATGTAGCGCTTCCACTCGGCTGCATCTAACGGCCCAAAGTTGATCAGGTAGCCGACGGATTTATTTGTTATATGCATGTAGTTCAGTGGTTGCTTCGAGTGATCGGGAGTCAGCGCTTGGACTGCCTTCAGCACTGTGACTATTTTATCAAATACCATTAGGTCGCGGACATATCTCTTATTCAACTGATGACCTTTATAGAAAACCTTGAGTTGTTTTTGAGCCGAGAAGGGGATTTTTCTGAGCCCGGGTTCCCATTCTTAACTGTTTTAGTTTTTTAGTAAATCTCTTCACTGAGTCCACCACCTAGTTGACTATGCATTTCAAAGGCAGCGCCCGTGATGGCATATCTTTCGTTTCCTAAGTATTCGTCGTTTTGCATGATTCAGTTTTTAGGTATCAGTGTCTTATTAATCTAGATAAGCGGTTCCCGCGAAGCGGCCTGATTCTTTGATCTGATCTACAAATCTTCCAAGATACTGCGGAGTTCTGCGGCGGGTTCGTCGTGGCGCTGGGATACTGCAAGTTGTAAAGCATGCTCTAAAATTAACTTGGCACGGTCTGCCTGGCCGTGCTGGAGTAAGGCTTTTCCTAGTAGAATGCGTGGGAGCATCCAATCATCGCGCGAATCGCTGCAGCTTTGTAGGTGCGGGATGGCGGCTTCGGTAGTGCCTTCGTCGTAGAGGGCTTGGCCGAGGCTGAAGCGGAATAATATATTGTCGGGCTTGGCTGCGACTTTAGGTAGGAATATTTCTGACTTTTTCATAAATAAGAAAGGTAGTGAATTGAGAGTTGATGCACACTTTTTCGCAAATGCTTTTGAGGTCTTACTGGTCGCGATAAGGATGTATTGCGCAAGTGTGATCCCTGTGTTTGTCAGGTTGAATTTACTGAATAAAGACGATGTTGACGGTGATGTTGTGAGGTTTGCTGTTGGTGTTGCGCACTTTGCCTTGATTGGTGGTGCCGTGTGCTGAAAGGTGCATGAAAGTGCGAGTGGAGTGCGGTTCTTCTTACTAGCTTAAGGTGTTACTGAAAAATGTGGCCGCGGTTGTCACGATTGAAGCGTTTGAAGTCTTGTACGGGCAGGGCATCGAGAAAGCGCCGGCCGTAGGGTTTCGTTAAAATTCGGGAGTCGAGTATGACGATGTTGCCGGAGTCTTCGTGGCGGCGAATCAGGCGGCCGATGCCCTGGCGGAACTTAACTAATGCTTCGGGTACAGTCATTTCAGCGAAGGGATTCCCGCCGCGTTCGCGAATGTATTCGCTGCGGGCTTCGCTGACTGGGTGGCTCGGATTGTCAAACGGCAGGCGTGCCATGATCACCTGCGAGAGGGCGGGGCCAGGCACATCGATGCCAGTCCAGAAGCTGTCGGTGCCAAATAGCACACCGTTGCCTGCTTGGGCGAATTTACGAGTTAGCTCGCTGCGGTCGATGCCGTAACCTTGGCTAAATAGTGGCCGCTCGATTTTATTAAAGAAAGCTTCGGTGCGTTGGTGTACTTGTCTCAGGTCGAAGTGGCTAGTGAAGAGCACGAGGGTGCCGCCGGCGACGTTGCGACTGAGCCAGCAAATCATGTTGGCAAGGTAGTCGAGGTCGAGGCGGCCCTGCCCTGGCTCTGGGGTGGGAGCATCGGTGGCGAGGTAGACTTTGCAGTTCTCTTCGTAGTTGAACGGTGAATACTCAACTTGTGCCTCGGCGATCTCGCCGCCGACTTTCGCCTGAAAGCTATCAATGCTGGTGCCGTCGGAGAGTGTGGCGCTGGTCAGGATAGCTGCGGTCTGGCGGCTGAAGAGTGCCTCGCGCAGATAGGGGGCGACGTCGAGTGGAGCACTGCGTAGGGTAATGAGTTGGCCTTTTTTTCCGCCGCGTTCAAGCCAATGCACATGGTCGTCTTCGGCGAGGGTGACGAACCCGTTGATGGTGTCGCGGTAACCGAGAATTCGGCGGCGGTGGTCTTTGAGCTCGTCTTGCACACGTTCGTTGTCGATTTTTTGGATGATCGCACCGAGGCGCTCAGCGACTTCTTTGAGCGGGCCGGAGGCAATGTTATCGCAAAAGTCTGCTTCGTGGATACGCAAGATCGAACGCTTGGTTAGAAAGGTGTCGCCGAGGTAACTGAAAAATTCGCCGGCGGCTGAAATTGCATTGTCCACCGCATCGTGATCCCATTTTTGACCGTGCTTGCGGAGGATGCCGCGATTGGTACGCGGGTTGTAAATACGTCTAAGTGCGCGATCGACAGAGTAGGAGCTGGCATGGATGCCGAAGTGATCGGTGGCGATAGCGGGGATGCGATGTGCTTCGTCGAGCACGACAAAGTCGTCGGGCAAGAGGATGCCGCGGGCGTCGCCTTTTGGGGGCATGCCGGCATTGATTAGGGAAAAAAGCAGGCTGTGGTTGACGATTACGCAGTTGGAAGTGAGTAGTTTTTTACGTGCGCGTTGATAGAAACAAGTCGCTGGATCGCAGTTTTTCTTGGAGCAGGAGGAGCTCTCGGCGTTGACGATATCCCACACATCGGGGAGCGGGGCGGGGGAGAGTTCCTGCACGATGCCGTTGTTGCTGGTGGCTGACCATTTGGCGAGGCGGATGAGTTCGGCCCGACCCTCGTCTGCGAGCAATTCGGTCTGTTTAGAGGATTGCGCGTCTTTGATCGCGTTGCTCAGACGCGTGGTGCAGCAGTAGTTGCCTCTGCCGACCATGAGTGCGGTCTTGAAGGTGGCGTAGCGCTTGAGCTCGGGGACGGCATTGAATAGTTGACGGCAGATTTTGAGGTCTTTGCTGCGAATCTGTTCTTGCAGTGTGATGGTATGGCTGGAGACGACCAGTGGGCGCTCGCTGTCGATCGAGTGAATGAGTCCGGGGATCAAATACGCGAGGCTCTTGCCAACGCCGGTGCCAGCTTCAAATAGTAGTGGTTTGTTGGTCTCCAGTGACTGCGCGGTGCTGAGCGCCATGGCTGCTTGTTGTGGGCGGTGGTCCAGTTGCAGGACGGTTTGCAAGCTGCCGCCTTGTTTAAAAATTGAGTCAACGAGCGTGACGAGGTAGCCCGGTTTTACGGGGCTACCTCCTGCGTTTTCGATCAGTCCAATCATTAGTTTTAGAGCCCGACTAGTGCTGGAGCAGCCAAGCGGCGTAGCTTAGGTCCTTTGGGGTGGTGATCTTTAGGTTGGGTGCGTGGTTGGGCACGATGGTGGTGTGCAGTCCAATGCTGGCCGCCGCAGAGGTGTCGTCGGTAATACCTAGACCAGAATTATGCACGTGTTGATAGGCTTTGAGTATGTCGGGCAGAGCGAACGCTTGTGGTGTCTCCATCGCCCAGAGGCGGGAGCGGTCGAGATCTTCGAGCTCGGTTTGTGTGAGTTGTTCTGGATTGGGGATGCGTTTGATCGTATCGGTCACGGTGTGAGCGAGTACGGCGGCGCGGTCGCGCAGCACTGCGGTGTGGAGCGCTTGTATGGAATCGGTAGATACGAGTGGGCGCGCACTGTCGTGGATGAAGACGTGGGTGCAGGTCTCTGACTGGATGCGCAGTGCGTTATAAACGGAGTCTTGCCGTTTGTCGCCGCCGAGCGCCCAGTCGAGGGGCGTGCCTTGCAGGTCGATTTGGCGTAGGGCGTCTTCGAGCTCTGTTTTTTGCGCGTCGTCGCGGTAAACGATGGTGAAGTGGTTGATGCATCCGCTGGCCAAGAAGGCGCGAATACTGTGGCAGAGCACGGGCAGGCCATTGAGCGGTGCGAGTGTTTTATCCGCAACCGTACCTTGCATGCGCGAGCCGCTACCAGCCGCAAGAATGATTGCGCTGGTGGGGAAGTTGTGAGCTGAGGGCTGAGGACTGAGATTCATGCGTTTTGTAATTGAGTCAGGGCGAATCGCCCACACTCCTTTAGATTTAGCGTCTTGGTAGTCTTGATCTTTTAATCGGTAGCAACGGCGGCGCGTTGTCCTCCACTAAAAAGCAGTTCTTTTTACACTTCGCTCAGCTCCGCGCGGATCGCCGCAGCGGCAGCGGCGGGATCGTCGGCTTTGAGGATCGGGCGGCCGACGACGATGTAGTTGGAGCCGGCAGCGGCAGCGGCGTGAGGTGTCATAATGCGTTTTTGTTCGTCGGCTGAGCTACCTTTAGGTCTGATTCCAGGGGTGACGATGATTGGCTCGTAGCCGAAGCGTGCGCGCAGGGGGGCGAGTTCCAGCGAGGAACAGACGAGACCCTGAATTCCTGCGTTGAGGCTGAGGCTAGCCAAGTGCTTGACCTGAGCTTCGGTGGTGGCGTGTACATTGAGGCTACGTAGTTGGGGTTCGTCCATCGAAGTGAGAACGGTGACGGCGAGCAGATTAAGATTTGGAGAGTAGTCGGCGCGGGCTTTGTTTGCCCATTCTAGCATTTCGCCGCCGCCGGAGGCGTGCAGGGTGAGCAGCTCGACGGGTAGCTTGGAAATACTTTGAACCGCCTTGGCGACGGTATTTGGAATGTCAAAGAGTTTTAGGTCAAGAAATACCTTATAGCCGCGATCAGCAATTTCGCGAACGAAGTCGGGCCCGTAAGCGGTAAATAATTGAAGGCCTACTTTGACCCACTCGAGAGAATCGCCAATGCGGTCGAGCATGGCGAAGGCTTCTTCGCGGGTTTCGAGGTCGAGGGCGAGTATGAGTTTACAGGGATTCTGGTCAGGCATTTTAAAAGACTGATAAGCAGATTTGCTTGAGGCAATTTGTAAAAGCACGATTTTTCCTCGGCGGCGAACGAAAGTAGCTTCATTAATGGAGCATGCCAATCCAAATGAACAGTTCTCCCAGTGAATTGACTCTGCCTTCGCCGGCCAAGGTGAATTTGATGCTATCTGTACATGGTCGGCGTGCGGATGGCTTTCATGAGCTGACATCAATGGTAGTGGCTTTGGGATTTGGCGACACGTTGACGCTTCGGCCGGGTAGCTCGAGGGATGTGCTGCGTTGCTCGGATCCGGCGGTGCCGTTGGGACCAGAAAACTTGGTGTTAAAAGCGGCTGCGGCGTTTCGTTCACGTTTAGGGCGTGCGGCGTATTTTGAGTTTGATTTGGATAAGCGCATACCGATGGGTGCTGGTCTTGGCGGCGGCAGCAGTAATGCGGCGGTGGCGCTGTGTGGGATGAATCAACTTTCGGGTGAGCCGTTTACCAATTCGGTGTTGTGCGAGTTGGCTGCTGAGCTGGGTTCGGACTGCCCGTTTTTCATTGAAGGTCAGGCTGCGTGGATGAGCGGACGTGGCGAAGTGATCGAGCCTTTGGCGGCTGAAGTTGCTGAGCGATTAAGCGGTACGCGAGTGGTGTTGTTTCGTCCTGATTTTGGTGTCGAGACGGCGAGTGCCTATGGCCGTTTAGCGGCAGGTGCCCCAGGCAGTTATGAGCGCGAAGCTGCGGCCGTAGCGCGACTGAATTATTTTATCGAAAGCGGCACGTTGGGCGACCTACTGTTTAATTCATTCGAGGGTCCAGTCGGCAGTAAATATCTGGCTATTCCGGCTTTGTTGTCGCAACTGCGGGTAGCAGGTGTGGAGTGTTTAATGAGTGGCAGTGGCAGTTGTTGCTTCGCTTTATTGGAAAAAAACGGTGCTGATGTTGGTCAAATTGAAGGAATTGTTCGAGATGCATGGGGTGAGGCGGTGTTTTGGGTTGAAACTTCAATTTGTTGAGTTAGGGATCTAAACGTTAGCATTCTAAATTCTCTTTAACGCGATCATCGATAAAACTAGTGTCCGAAAAAAATTCCAAAGAAGAAATCATCCTTAAGGGCATTGCTGCGTCTCCTGGAGTTGCGCACGGAACTGCGCTTTTGTATCTTCAAAAGGAATTAGACGTGCCTAGTTACGATCTGCGACCGGAAGCCATCGATGCTGAGATCGAGCGCTTCGATCAGGCGATTTTGCAGACGCGTGAAGAGATCACCGCGGTACGCCATAAGGTAGCCGCTTCGTTGGGCGAAGGTGAAGCGCGAATTTTTGATGCGCATTTGATGGTGCTCGAGGATGGCGCATTGCTGGACGAGGTGAACTCGGAGCTGCGATCAACGAATAAGAATGTCGAGAGTTGTTATCACCAGATCGCAGAGCGCTATATTTCGTTCTTCAGCTCGATGGAAGATGAGTATTTGAAGGACCGTGTAACTGATATTCGAGATGTGTCACGGCGTTTGCTGCAGAACTTAATTGGCACGAATAAGTCCAATCTCGGCGAACTGGCGGCGCATAGCATTATCGTCTCCGAAGATATTACGCCATCTGATACTGCGGATATGGATCGTAGCAAGTTGCTTGGTTTTATCACGGATGCGGGCGGACAAACCAGTCACTCGGTGATCATGGCACGTTCGATGCGGATTCCGGCGGTGGTCGGGCTACATAATGCGACAAAGGCGATACAGAGTGGCGATCAGATTTTGGTGGATGGATATGATGGCATCGTAGTGATCAACCCGTCCGAGGAACGTCTGTTTAGGTATGGCAAGCGCGCCAGTGAACGTCGCAAGCTGGATGAGATTTATATTTCGGCCATTTCTGAGCCTAGCGAGACTAAGGATGGTTCGCCGATTGGGCTGATGTCTAACATCGAGGGGGCTCATGAGATGGAGCAGGTCGTTGCGATGCGTTCAGACGGGGTCGGCCTATTTCGCACCGAAGGTATATTCCTGAGGCATCATGGTTACCCGCTGGAATCTGTACAGTACGATGAGTATGCGGCAGTTGTAGCAGCTGCCGGTGATGAGCCAGTGATTATTCGCACCTTAGATATTGGTGGCGATAAGACTTTAGGGGATGGCAGCCCGCAGGAGGATAACTCTTTTATGGGTTTTCGGGCGATTCGTTTTTGCCTTGTGAACCAAGATATCTTCAAGACTCAATTGCGAGCGATTCTTCGGGCCAGCGCCAAGGGCAACGTTAAGATCATGTATCCGATGATCAGTGGTGTGGCTGAGCTGCGACGCGCGAATCAAATCTTAGAGGAAGTGAAGGTCGATCTTCGCGCTGAGAGTCTGGCATTTAATGAAGGAATCGAAGTCGGAGCGATGGTGGAAATCCCTAGTGCGGCTGCGATTATTGATCTGTTGGCTGAGGAAGCAGATTTCTTTAGTATCGGTACGAATGATTTGATCCAATACCTAATGGCGGTGGATCGTCTAAACGATCTAGTCGCGCATCTATACGAGCCAGCGCACCCAGCGGTGCTGCGCACGCTGAAGCTGATTATCGATGAGGCCAATCGTTTGGGTAAGCACGTGAGTGTTTGTGGCGAGATCGCCGGTGATCCAATCTATGCAATTTTACTAATGGGAATGGGGGCGACCTCGCTGAGCCTGACTTCGTCGATGTTGCCAGAAGTGAAGTATTGTATACGTAACGTGAAGATCGCGGATGCGCGTGCGTTGGTTGAGGAAGTGTTGCAAATTAATGATCCAGTTGCCGTGGTTCGGCGCTTAGAAGACTTTCGAGTTGAGACAATCGGTAAGCGATAGGCGCAACGTCGCGTGCCTTTTTGTTTAAAAATAAAAGAGCATTGCCTCTAAGTGTGCCGTCCCTTTTCTGTTGGCATGAATATAGTTGTGTTGGATGCTGGGACTTTGGCTTTAGATGATGCTGTGTGGTCGGCACTTGGTAAACTCGGTGATGTACAGCTCTATGTCTCCACATCGTCAGACGCGGAGACTATTATTCAACGTATCCGCGAGGCGGAGGTGGTCTTTACCAACAAGGTGCCACTTTCGGCAGAAGTGTTGGAAGCTGCGGTCAGCTTGAAGTTTATCGGTGTGCTGGCCACTGGGTATAATGTGGTTGATGTCGCGGCTGCTGAGCGGCTCGGGCAAACCCTCTGTAATGTTCCAGCTTATGGGGTGGCGACGACTGCGCAGCATGCAGTCGCTCTGATTCTAGAGTTGTGTAACCACGTTGGTCAGCACAGCGCATCTGTACATGTGGGCGATTGGGTGCGCAGTGAACTTTTTTCTTATTGGAAGCAGGCGCCGCGCGAGCTGGCTGCGATGACTATTGGAATCGTTGGTTTCGGCACGATCGGTCGCCGTGTAGCCGCAGCGGTGAATGCAATGGGTGCGCGGGTGCTCGCTTCGGCGCGCACCGAACGTGATACGCCGGATTATGATGGGTTTGAATGGGCCTCGAACGACGTGATCTTTGAGCGAGCTGATCTAGTGAGTTTACATTGTCCTGAAACGTCGCAGACAAGTGGTTTTGTAAATGCTGCTTTGCTGGCGACAATGAAGCGAGGGGCATTATTGGTTAATGCCGCTCGGGGAGGACTCGTTTGCGAAGTTTCCCTAGAGGCGGCTTTGCGTAGTGGCGCTCTGGGCGGTGCTGCGGTCGATGTGCTATGTAACGAGCCGATGGCTGCCGACTGCCCGCTGTTGGGTGCGCCAAATTGTTTTATAACGCCGCACATTGCTTGGGCGAGTGAGCCCGCGCGCCGCCGTTTATTCGACACATCGGTGGATAACTTGCAGCGATTTATTGCAGGGCATCCTGTGAATGTCGTGCAGAATAATACCTAATTTCGAAGTGAAAGGGGCGGCGGTTTACTTCTCTGGGTAGTGGCTTTGCACATAATGGAACTTAGTGGGTATATGTATCATAGAGCAGTAAATGTAGTATTTTCAGGCAATAAGTTGGTATCTTAAGACAATAAGTTTGATTATTTTGATTTTTTGATGTAATTATAAATCTGATTTTGCATCTTTATATTTCTTTTTTGAATCAGTTAAACTGATAAATGGTGGTGATTCCTGCTTATGGTGCCACTTTTTCTCACTGTGAAAATTCTAATTTTAACAGCTTTATATCCACCACAAAGCTCGTATGGACATGATGATCGTTGCCGACAGGTGGTGGGTGCCTTGTCGAAGCGTGGCCATCAGTTGCAGGTGTTGACCTCGAATCACCGGGCGCCACCGATGGGAGTTCTAGGGGAGAAGGGAGTGTACCGCCAGTTGCAGTTGCATGATGCTAAAGACATTGAATGCAACTTAGATGTCTCATACTCGGCGACTTACAAGCAAGAGC